>Ga0181521_10000216_pt1 | contig 68955 bp, 65 predicted proteins | sample PEATcosm2014_Bin_32_FD_119764 | JGI IMG/M metagenome (GOLD analysis project Ga0181521, IMG submission 119764) | Peatland microbial communities from MTU Mesocosm Facility, Houghton, MI, USA - PEATcosm2014_Bin02_60_metaG | ecosystem: Environmental > Terrestrial > Soil > Wetlands > Peat | place... | reverse complement strand
ATGCGCTGGTCGGTGAGCAGGGCCTTGAGCGGGGCACGACGGCCGCCAAGGCAAGTGGCGAGGTAGGCGGTCGGTAGCCCGTCGAGCAACGGGTCACGCCCGATATGCTCCAGCTCGCGAGGCACGCCCCGGCCGTCGACCTCGTCGGTGACGAACCACTCCCCGAAGGTCCTCGGATCGACAAAACGCAGCTCGGTCCCGTCACCCAGCCCCACGACCACATGGGTATGGGGGGCTACCGGCGGGCGCTGCGGGCCGCGCAGGTGGAGGAGCTGCCCGGTCATGCGGAGGTGGACGACCAGCACGGCGCCATCATCGAGTGACAAGAGGAGGAACTTGCCGCGTCGGCCGGCTTTGGTGACCACGCGGCCCTCAAGACGAGCCGCGAGTTCGGCGGACGACTGGCGCCGCACGGCCCTGCGCCCGAGCACCTCGACGTCGCGGATCCGCCGTCCCACGACCGTAGCCTCGAGCCCGCGGCGAACCGTCTCGACTTCGGGAAGCTCGGGCACCTACGAAGGGGGGGCGTCGCGCTGGCGAGACTCGATGACCTCGAGCGCGGCAGCGGCCGCCACACGCTCGGCAATCTTCTTCGAGGTACCTGTGCCGCGACCGAGCACCTCCCCGCCGACGGTGACCTCCGCCGAGAACACCTTGGCGTGGTCCGGGCCTCTGTCGGACACCGCGTACGATGGGGAATCCAAGTTGAGCTGCGCCGCCAGCTCCTGTAGCCAATTCTTCGGGTCGCCCAGGCGACCCTCGGCGATCGCCTCGATCGGGTCCTCCAGCAGACCGACGACAAAGCGTGTGGCAGCCTTCAGCCCGAGGGAGAGATAGACCGCGGCGATGATCGCCTCCAGGCAGTCGGCGAGGATCGAGTCCTTGGTTCGTCCGCCCGAGGTCTCTTCTCCCTTGCCGAGCAGGACCGCCTCACCGACACCGAGCTCGGCGGCGACCGGCGCCAACGCCTCTGTGCTCACGACCGAGGCGCGAAGCCTCGCCAGGTCCCCTTCGGAAAGATCCGGGAAGGCGCGGTAAAGGTGGTCGGCGACGACAAGGCCGAGTACGGCGTCGCCGAGCAGCTCGAGACGCTCGTTGGAGGGCAGCCCGGCCGACTCGGCGCAGTAGGACCGGTGGGAAAGCGCCTGGCGCAGCAGGTCTCCGTCGACGGCGTACTCGCTGAGCGCCCGACTCAGCGTTCCGCTCTTCGGCTGAGGCTCGGCCTCGGGATTGTTCAGGCCGCGTCTACCTTTGCGCTCACATAGTCGACGGCATCACGCACCGTGCGAAGGTCCTCGAGGTCCTCGTCGTCGATGCGGAAGCCCGGCAGCCGGTCGCGCAGCTCCTCCTCGAGGGCTTCCACAAGCTCGATCAGCGCGAGCGAGTCCGCGTTGAGATCGTCGGCGAATGAAGAGGACTCACCGATCTCAGACATGTCGATCTCAAGGATTTCGGCGAGCTGGGATCGGACGAGCGCGAGCACCTCGTCGCGGCTCATGATCCCACCGGTCATCTCGGCCACCTGGGCTCCTTCGTCTTGCTCGGGAACAATGTTAAAGCCTGCCGGACGACATCGCGCTTGGCGCGGCCGTCGGCGAGCCCTCGGCCCGACGGCTCGGGCACTCACGCCGGGGCCGTTCTCAAGTTCTTGCAACCGCCTCGCGCAACGAGCCCACCATGTCGCCGGCCGCGGCCTCGTGAGCGACGCGCACAGCGTTCAGGATGGCCCTCGCCGACGAGCTCCCGTGGCTTATGACACATACCCCGTCCACGCCCAGCAACATCGCGCCGCCCGTTTCCTCCGGGTCGAGCCGCTTGGCGTAGACGTGGAGCTCGGGACCGAGCACACCGCCCGCGGCACGAGTCTCGGGCGACGTGGCGATCACATGACCGAGAATGTCGAACAGGGCCCGCAAGGCCCCCTCGAGCGACTTGAGCGCCACATTGCCGGTGAAGCCGTCGGTCACGATCACATCGACGTTGCCATCGAGCAGGTCGCGGCCTTCCACGTTCCCGACGAAGTCAACCCCCACTCCGGCCGCCAACAGAGCGTGGGCCTCTTTGGCGAGTTGGTTGCCCTTCGTGGGCTCCTCCCCGATGGACAACAGCGCGACCTTCGGGACAGGGATGCCGAACCGTCTTGTCATGAAGGCGGAGCCCATCTGAGCGAACTGGACCAGCCACTCGGCACGGCAGTCCGCGTTGGCGCCGGCGTCGACGAGAACCGCCGGGCGCCCGCTGACCGCCGGGATGAGCGCGGCGATCGCGGGGCGGGCGACGCCCGGCAACCGACCCATGCGCAACAGGGCACTGGCCATGGCGGCCCCGGTGTTGCCGGCGCTCACCATGGCGGACGCCCGACCATCGCGCACCGCCTCGGCGGCGCGTACGAGGCTCGAGTCCTTCTTGGTCCGCACGCTCTGGGCGGGATCGTCGTTCATCGCTATGACCTCGGAGGCCGGCAGCACTTCCAGCCCGCCCGTGTCACCGAGCGAGCCGTCGGTCGGACCGACGAGCACCACGGGGATGCCCAGCTCGTCGGCGGCACGCCGCGCCCCGGCGACGATCTCGCCCGGGGCACGGTCCCCGCCCATGGCGTCAACTGCAACTGGTACCGGGTCGGGGAACGGCGATGCCGCCCCCTCATCTGTGGTCGGCACCACGACGGTCAGTCGACCTCGACCGCCTGGCGACCCTTGTACCACCCGCAATGGGGGCAGACGACGTGCGGCAGCTTCGCACGGTTGCACTGGGGGCAGACGCTGCGCGAGGGCGCCTCCAGCGTCCAGGCCGACGCTTTGCGGCTTCGGCTCTTCGACTTCGAGGTCTTCTTCTTCGGGACGGCCATCGTCACTTTCTCCACTCGGGTATCACGTCGAGTGCACCGAGCCCGGTCAAGCCGGCCCACCGCGGGTCGGCCTTCTCGGTGCAGGTGCAGGTCTCGTAGTTGCGGTTCACGCCGCACTCGGGACAGAGCCCGAGGCAATCGGACCTACAGAGCGGCGCGAGCGGCAGCTCGAGGATACAGGCATCGTGGGCGAGGGGCTCAAGATCGAGCCAGTCATCTGTCATCGCATACTCGATCTCGGGGTCCGCCTGGTCGGTGTAGACCTCTCGGACCTGAGCGACGAGGCGACCGGCCGCGGGCTCGAGGCAGCGCCCGCACTCGCCCTCCCAGTTGGCGGCAACGGTTCCGGTCACGACGACGGCACCGAGAACCGATTCCAGCACTACATCCAGATCAACGGCGGAACCCGGCTCCACCCGGGAGTTGCTGATGTCGAGACCCGGGATCGGGCCGCTCACTGTCAGCCGGCGCCGCGTGCCGGGATGTCGGCGCAGGAGAGCTAGCGGGACGACAAAGGGCCCTCCCCGCCCGGACCTCGTCACTCCAGATCCTGGTCGAAGAACCCCTCACCCGAGAGCCAGGCCTCGTCGGCGGGCTCCCCCTGCGCCTCGTCGCCGGGCTTGGGCGGGGGCGGCGGCACCGAGGCAAGCCGTTCGCGGCCCGCCCGCACCGTCTTCAGAGTCCGGTCGAGGACGATCTCGAAGCCGGCGAGCTTCTGGTCAACGTAGTCCTCGGCCTCGTGGCGCATCTGGCGAGCCTCGGCCTCGGCGTCTTCGATGATCCTCACGGCCCGGTGCTCGGCCTGGCGGACGATCTCGGTGCGTTGGACCATGCGCTCGGACTGGACCCTGCCGTCGCTGACGATGTCGGCCGCCTCCCGCCTGGCGGCGGCGAGCAGCTCCTCGTGGTCTTTGAGCATGCGGCGGGCCCGTCGGAGCTCCTCGGGAAGCTCGTCGCGGATCGCTTCGAGCAGGTCGAGCACCTCGTCGCGAGTGACGATGGCCGATGACGACAGTGGCATCGACTTCGCGGAGGTGATGATCTCGATGAGCTCCTCGACCAGGTCCTCCACAGCGCCAGGTTCAGCAACCGGAGGGTTGCCGGCTCCGGGCTCGGTGGCTTCGGTGTCGTGGATGTCGGTCACGGTCGCAGCTCCTTCAACCGGCGGGCAACGGCGGGCGGCACGAACTCGCTCACGTCCCCCCCATAGCGAACAACTTCGCGGATGAGCCTCGAGGCGACGAACGAGTGCGCCGAGCTCGTCGGCAGGAAGAGCGTCTCGATGCCCGAGAGGTGCTGGTTCATCTGGGCCATCTGCAGCTCGTTCTCGAAGTCGGACACGGCTCGGAGACCTTTGACGATGACGTTCGCCCCGACCTCGAGGGCGATCTCGACGACCAGGACGGACATCGACACGATCCGGACGGAGCCCATATGGGCCAGGGACTCGGCGATCATCGCCTCGCGCTCCGCCACGTCGAACAGGGGCTCACCTTTTTGCGGGTTCGTGACCACGGCCACCACGAGCTCCCCGAACAGCCTCGAGGCGCGCTCGGCGACCTCGAGATGCCCGTTGTGGAACGGGTCGAACGAGCCGGGGAACAAGGCGACGGTCACACGGTGTCCTTCTCGGTGGCGCTCGGATCATGTCGGCCGAGCCGACTGGCTTCGACCAGCGTGACGAGCGTACCGCCGTAGCGGTACTCGCGGCGGACCAGGAACCTCTCGCCGGGCGCGACCGGAGCGGACGACTCGAGGACGGCGAGGTCCGCTTGCAATAAGTCGAGCAGCAACGGCCAGTCGCGAAAAGAGTACGGAGGGTCGACAAGGGCGAGGTCATATCGCCTGCCGGCTTCGCGGGCGAGGAACCCGAAGACGTCCGCGCGCACGACGCGCACCTGAGGCGAGCCGGCGAAGCCGGTCGATTCGAGATTCGCCCTTATGGCGGCAACGGCCCGACGGTCGGACTCGACGAGACATACCGAACCGGCCCCTCGCGACAGGGCCTCGATGCCGAGGGCGCCCGAACCTGCGTAAGCGTCGATGACCGAGGCTCCTTGCACCGCGCCGCGGCTGACGAGGATGTCGAAGATCGCCTCACGCACCCGATCGCTCGTCGGCCGCAGTCCCGGCAGGTCGGGGGCACGCAGCCGGCGCTGCCTTGCCGTGCCACCGATAACACGCATACCACAACGCTAGAACGGCGAGGTCCTCCGGGTGCTCGAGGCTCAGGACCGGTGCTCTCCCGCCGGATCAGCCCTTCAGGACGAACTCCTCGGACTCCTCGGCCACGAACAGGTGGACCTCGTCTGCGAGCAGCGGGTGGGCACCGAGGGCCGGATCTTCGTCGATGATCGACTCGGCCACCTGCCGGGCCGCCCGCACCAGAGGCTTGTCCCGGCGAAGGGACGCCAGGCGCAAGTCGCTCCTCCCCTTCTGGCGGATCCCGAAGACGGTGCCCTCGCCCCGCAGCTCGAGATCGACCTCGGCCAGTTCGAACCCGTCGCTCAAGTCTTCGAGAGCACGCAGACGCTTGGCCGCGCCCGCGGTCACCTGTTCCGCCAGGAGATAGCACCAGGACTTGTCGCTCCCCCGCCCGACCCTGCCCCGCAGTTGATGGAGCTGGGCGATGCCGAAACGGTCGGCGTCCTCTATCACCATCACGGTCGCGTTCGCCACGTCGACACCGACCTCTATGACCGTCGTGGCAACAAGCACTTGCAGTTCCCCGCGCCGGAAAGCGGCCATCGTGGCTTCCTTCTCCTTCGACACAAGCTGCCCGTGGAGCAAGCCGACGCCCAACCCGGCCAGCTCGCCGGCGGAAAGGCGCGCATACTCCTCCACGACGGACCTCGGCGGTTGTTTAGGCGTCCCCTCCTGGCCGGGGCCGAGGCCAACAAGGGGGAGCGTCGGGATGCGGGAGCTCCCGAAGTCGCTGTCGGGCTCGTAGTCCTCGGTCTCGGTCGCGTCCTGCAGGGCTTCCGGCTCCTCGTCCTCGGGCTGTCCGCCTCCCACGAGCGGACAGATGACATAGGCCTGGTGGCCGGCGGCGACCTCCTTGCGCACCCGCTCCCAGGCGGCGGAGTACTCGCCGGGCCCGTTCAGCCAGGCCGTGGTCACCGGGGTCCGTCCGACCGGGAGCTCGTCGAGGACGGTCTGGTCCAGATCGCCGTAGACGGTCATGGCCGCAGTGCGCGGTATCGGCGTCGCGGTCATCACAAGCACGTCGGGGTGCCGGGAGCCCTGCTCGCCATCGGGGGTCCCGGCGCGGCCTTCATCCTCGCCGGTGAGGGTCGCGGGGCCCTTCTCCCGGAGCGCCGCCCGCTGCTCGACGCCGAATCGGTGCTGCTCGTCTATCACCACCACGCCGAGGGAGCGGAAACGGATGTTGTCGGTCAGCAACGCGTGCGTGCCCACGACGAGGTCCAGCTGCCCGGCCACGAGCTCGGCCTGGATCCTTGCCCGCTCGCCGCCCGTGGTCCGGTTGGTGAGCAGCGCGACCTCCAGCGGACGCGCGCCTGCGAGGCGGGTCGTGTCCTTGACCTCAAGTCCGGCAAGGAAGCTACGGGCGGCGAGGTAGTGCTGCTCGGCAAGCACTTCGGTCGGGACCATCAGGGCTCCCTGGTGGCCGCCCTGCACGCCGTAGAGGAGGGTCGCAAGCGCGACGACCGTCTTGCCCGCGCCGACGTCGCCCTGCAGGAGACGGTGCATCGGATGGGTGGAGGCGAGATCGGCGGCGACCTCCCGGATCGCCCGCTCCTGCGCCGCGGTCAGTGTGAAGGGCAGCCGCCCCAGGAACTCCTCGACGAGGCTCGCGCGGCCCGGAGGGGGTGTGACGACATGGGGGATCCCGGGGGCTTGCGTCGCGGCGGCACGCTTCTTCATGACGAGGATGAGCTGGAGCCTCAACAGCTCGTCGAAAGCGAGGCGGCGGCGGGCGGCGTCCCTCTCCGCGAAGCTCTCGGGGGCATGTATGGCTCGGAACGCCTCCGTGCGTCCGACAAGGCCCAGCTCGTCGATGAACTGTGGCGGCAGCACCTCCGCGAGACGCCCGGTGCGCTCGAGGGCCTCGGCCACGTACGAGGCGATTTCGGTGGAGCCGATCTTGGCCTTGCCCGACTGCGGGTAGACGGGCACGAGACGCCCCGTCTGGTCGCCGACGAGGTCCACCACGGGGTTGGTCATCTGGCGGGCACCCCTGTAGATCTCGGTTCGGCCGAAGACAACGACCTCCGCGCCGACCGCCAACTGGTGCGCCCGCCAGGGTTGGTTGAAGAAGACGAGCATTAGGCGCCCCGTCTGGTCCTCGACGACGACCTGCACCATCGTCTTGCCACGATTGGTGCGGCGGGCGGCCACGCGGCGCACGGTCGCTGTGACCATCGCCTCCTCGTCCTCGGCGAGCGCACCGATCTCGGACTGGTGCCGACGGTCGATGTAACGCCGTGGGTAGTGCATCAGCAGGTCGAGCACGCTCTCGATGCCCATCGAGGAGAGGCCGGCTGCCTTACGCGCCTTGACGCTGCGTAGCTCGCTCACGCCCTTGTCCCCGAGAAACCGCAACGTGCGGCCTCCCGCCGCCCCGCTCACTCGACCGAGACGAGGTAGGGGTAGAGCGGCTGGCCCCCGTGGTGCAGCTCGAGGGAGATTCCTGGCCGGTTCTCGTGCAGCCACTCGGTTACCCGCCGGGTATCCGCCGCGGTCGCGCCTGAGCCCTCGATCAAGGTCACGATCTCGCCGCCGTCATCAAGCAGCTTGGCGAGCAAGGCACAGGTGGCCTCCGCGAGCGTCCCGGCGACCGACTCGATCCCACTGCGCGACAGACCGATCCAGTCCTCGGCCTCGATATGGCCCACCACCGAGTCGCTCGCCCGAACGGCCCGCGTCACCTCCCCGGCGCGCACCCTGGCAGCGGCGGCCTGCATGACCCTTGCGTTCTCCGCGGCCCTGGCCTCGGGGTCGTACTCGAGGAGGGCGGCAAAGCCCTCCTGTATGCCGGCGGTGTTGACGACCAAGGCCGGTTTCGTCGAGATCTCGCACGCCTGCTGGGCCACGGGAACGATGTTCTTGTTGTTCGGGAGGATCACCACCTCGGCGCCCGGGACGGACTCGACGACCTCGAGGATCTGCGCGGTGGACGGGTTCATCGACTGACCTCCGGCCACGATGTGATGGACGCCGAGCGAATAGAAGATGCGGCGGATCCCGTCGCCTGTCGCAACCGCGACGACCGAGGTCACCGGCACAGGCTCCTCAGTGCCCGGGGCCGTGCCGTCGAGCTCGACGGCGCGGCGCACCCACGACTCCTCCTCGACTTGGTCGACCAGATCGGTGACCCGTATGTCGCGCGGACGCCCCACGTCGAGCGCCGCCTCCACGGCCGCCCCGATGTCATCGGTGTGAATGTGGCAGTTCCACAAGCCGTCGCCACCGACGACGACGATCGAGTCGCCGATGCCTGCCCAGACGCTCTTGAACGCCCCGAGGGTGTCATCGGGAGCCTCGAGGAAGTACATGACCTCGTATCGCGGGCCTAACGCACCCGCAGTGTCCCCATTTGAGGCGCCTGGCGGACGGGACGCCGGGCCGCTGTGATCGGATGATCCTTGCCACCCGGCGTCACGGCCAGTCCCGGCGGAGCTGGCCGAACGTTGTGCGGGGCGATCAGCCGCGAACCCGCCGGCGATCCTTTCGGCGACCTTGGGAGGCAGCGGAAGGGGATCGGCGATCGGCCGCCCGTCGATCACGTGCAGGAAGGCGTCGTACAACAGCACGAGCCCAGCCCCGCCCGCGTCGACCACACCTGCCTGGGCGAGCACCGGCAACAGGTCCGGCGTATGCCAAAGCGAGGAGACGGCGGCTTGCCTCGCCGCCTCGAATATCTCCAAGAGGTCCCCCCCGGCGTGTTCCACTTCGCGTGCGGCTCGCGCCGCGTCGGCGGCGACGGTGAGCATCGTGCCTTCGACCGGGTGCATGACGCCTGCCCGTGCCGCTGCGCTGCCCTCTAAGAGGGCGACCGCGGCCTCGTGCGTCCCGACCACCCTGCAGGGAGCGAACGTGCCCGAGATGCCCCGCAGGATCTGGCAGAGAATGACCCCGGAGTTGCCCCGCGCCCCCATGAGCGACCCGCTCGCGATGGCCCGGCACGCGGCGCCCATCGCGTCCCCGTCGGCCGCGGACAGGTCCAGGCCGTCAAGCGCCTTGACAACACTTTCGACCGTGAGGGCCATGTTCGTGCCGGTGTCGCCGTCGGGGACCGGGTACACGTTGAGCCGGTTCACGACGCCACGGTGGAGCTCGAGGCCCTCGGAGAAGGCGCGCATCACCAGGGCGAGGTGCTCGGGAGTCAAACCTGCAGCGAGATCGGCTTCGGCGCCGGGAGCGGTCACCGGTTCACGGCGCGGCATGGCGCTACCGGTGGTCGCGGATCAGTTTCGCACGGCGCCATTCCAATGGATGCTAACGTCAGGCCTCGTCCATTTGTAGGAACTCTCTCCCGAGGAACGCGTCGACGTGGCAGCCGTATGTGAGATGTGTGGGAAGCACCCGGCCTTCGGGATGAACGTGTCCCACTCCCACCGGCGCACCAAACGCCGTTGGGACCCAAACATCCAGCGTGTCCGCGCGCTCGCGAACGGAACGCCGACCCACCTGAACGTTTGCACCTCGTGCATCCGGGCCGGCAGGGTCGTGAAGCCGCCCCGGCGGATCTTCGCCCGGCCCACGGCCTGACACCCAGCTGAGCTCAAGGGCTGGCGCGCAGGCGCGCCCAGCCCAGACGGTGTTCATACCCCGCGGCTTCTAGGAGTTCGTCCCCGAGGAGGCGCATGGCAGGGTCCGAGACGCAGGCGCCGATGCAGATCGGCCGCCGCAGCCCCCTGGCGCCAAAGGCTTCGGCGACCTCACCCGGGTTAGGGGCGGCGAAGACGAGCTCGTAGTCCTCTCCGCCGGCAAGCGCCTCTTCCCGGGTCGCTCCCTCGGCGATCGGGACCGCGTCCAATAGCACGCCGACTCCCGAAGCCGTCGCGAGACGGTCGAGATCGATCCCCAGCCCATCGGAGACGTCGATCATTGCCGTCGCCCCGCTCGCGACGGCCGCCCGTCCCTCGCTCACGCGTGCGATGGGCCGCCGGTAGGCGGAGACGAGCGCGTCCGGGGAGCGCCCGGCCATCGGCGCCAGACCTGCCGGTCCGGTCGCTTCACGATTCTTACGCGAGCGCAAGATCCTGAGCCCCGCCGCCGAGCTGCCGAGGGGCCCGGTGACGAACAAGGCGTCACCGGGACGAGCGTTGGAACGAAGGACCGCCTCCCGGTCCCCGGCCGTACCGGTGATGGCAACCGAGACGACGAGGGCTGGACCGGAGGACAGGTCGCCCCCCACGACGGCGCACTCGTAGGCCGCAGCCGCCTCGGCGAGCCCGCGGACGAGGCCTTCGATCATGTCCGCGCCGGCCCCTACGACCATGACGAGCGCGTGTAGGGGCCTGCCGCCCATCGCCGCGATGTCGCTCACGTTGACCGCCAGCGCCTTCCAACCCACATCGGCCGCGTCGACAAGGTCGAGGTCGAAATGCACGCCCTCGACCACGGCGTCGGCGGCGAGCAGCAGCCGTTTGCCCGCCGGCGGGGCGACCACCGCGGCGTCATCGCCGATCCAGGTCTCGCCTGCGGGTGGTTCCGGCAAACCGCGCCGGATGGTTTCGATCGCGGCAAGTTCGCCGTCGCTGCCTGACACAACTGCGGACGCTACCTCCAAGACGGGACGCTTGACCGAGCATGACAACCTTTCCAGGCAAATTGGGGGCAGAAAAGTACGGTCGTCTACGATCGCTCAATGGCAGAGACTCGCAACCGCAAACTTCTGGACTGGGTCGAGGACGTCGCGGCGCTCACTCAGCCCGACCGGGTCGAGTGGTGCGATGGTTCGACCACGGAGTACGACCGACTGTGCCGGCTGCTCGTGGATCGGGGCACGTTCACCAAGCTCTCCGACGCAAAGCGCCCGAATAGCTACTGGGCGCGCTCTGACCCGGCCGACGTGGCGCGGGTCGAGAGTCGCACGTTCGTCTGCCCGCGCGATCCCGCCGATGCCGGCCCCACCAATAATTGGATCAACCCGGCCGAGATGCGCGCCACCTTGACGGGCCTGTTCCGGGGAACGATGAGAGGCCGGACCATGTACGTCGTGCCTTTCTCCATGGGCCCGCTCGGTTCGTCGATCGCGCACGTCGGCGTCGAGATCACCGACTCGCCGTACGTGGTCGTGAACATGCGGCTCATGACGAGGATGGGCGCGGCCGTGCTCGCGGTGATCGGCGAGGACGGAGAGTTCGTGCGGTGCCTGCACTCGGTCGGGGCTCCCCTCGCGCCGGGACAGCGTGACGTCCCGTGGCCGTGTCACCCGGCGCAGGTCTACATCAGCCATTTCCCCGAGACGCGGGAGATCTGGTCGTTCGGTTCCGGCTACGGGGGCAATGCCCTGTTGGGCAAGAAGTGCTTCGCGCTGCGGATCGCGTCGGTGCTCGGGCGGGACGAGGGCTGGCTCGCCGAGCACATGCTGATCTTGAAGCTGACCTCCCCCGCCGGTGAGGTCCGCTACGTGGCCGGGGCCTTCCCTTCGGCCTGCGGGAAGACGAATCTTGCCATGCTGGTCCCGACGACGCCGGGCTGGAAGGTCCAGACGGTCGGTGACGACATCTGCTGGATGAAGATCGGACCGGATGGGATGCTCCGGGCGATCAATCCGGAGGCCGGCTTTTTCGGTGTGGCACCTGGCACGAACATGCGGACCAACCCGAATGCGGTGCTGACGCTGGCCGCCAATTGCATCTTCACGAACACCGCGCTCACCGACGACGGCGACGTCTGGTGGGAGGGGCTCACCGAGGATCCGCCCGGCCACCTGACCGATTGGCGCGGCAACGAATGGACGCCCGGCATCGGAGAGCCTGCCGCGCACCCGAACTCACGCTTCACCGCTCCGGCGAGCCAGGACCCTGCGATCGCCGAGGAATGGGAGGACCCCAAGGGCGTGCCCATCTCGGCCATCTTGTTCGGTGGCAGGCGAGCGTCGGTGGTCCCGCTCGTCCATGAGGCTTTCGACTGGGCCCATGGCGTGTTCCTGGGCGCGATCCTGGCCTCGGAGACGACCGCCGCAGCTACGGGGGCGGTCGGTGAGTTGAGGCGCGACCCGTTCGCCATGCTGCCGTTCTGCGGCTACAACATGGCCGACTACTGGGCGCACTGGCTGTCGTTCGAGGATCGGATGGACAAGGCGAATCTGCCCCGGATCTTCTACGTCAACTGGTTCCGCAAATCCGCGGACGGGCACTTCTTGTGGCCCGGCTTCGGGGATAACTCCCGCGTGCTCGAGTGGGTCTTCGAGCGCTGCGCCGGCCGGGGCGAGGCCGTCGAGACGTCGATCGGCTACCTCCCGGCGCCTGGGACGATCGACACCGAGGGCCTCGACATCAAGGCCGGGGACATGACCGGACTGCTGCTCGTCGACCGCGACGGGTGGCGGGCAGAACTGCCCGGGATCGTGGAGTACTTCTCCCAGTTCGGCAACCGGCTACCGGCGGCCATCTCCACCCAAGCCGAGGCGCTCCGCCGCCGCCTCGGGTGACGCCCGCCCGCGCCCTTCGCCCTACCAGGCCCAGCGGGCGCTCGTCACCTTGTTGGGCGGCACCGCAACGACCAGCGAAGTAGAGCCGTCCGGGGCTAGCACCGCGTAGTCGCCTGCTGGAAGACTCGGGAACACAGCCGCGTAAAGCGTGGTCTCTGGTCCCACGCGCGCCAGCACCCACACGTGCGTGCGCTTGGCCGGCTCCGCTACCGGGTGGATCTCGACCTCGCGGCCTTCGCACTCAGCAGACGCTGTCAGCACGAGCGCGCCGCGGTGGGTGCCCACGTCAATGAGTACGGCGCGGCTCGGGCCGGTCGGCCGGGTTGCTTCCCCGGCCGCCGAAACCTCGCCCCGATGCACGTGGGGCGCTCCCCCGGGCTCGGGGTGCACGTGCTGTCCCACCGACGCGGCCCTCACCGTGACCCGCCCCATCGTCAGCCGGCGACCGGCAGGCTCTGCACCGACGGGTTGTCGTAGCCGTCCCAGGGGTCGCCGAGATACGGGAACGAGTCCAGGTACTTGAGACCGAACGCGCTCAGGCTCGCGACGCTGGCCGGCTCAGACGCGGTGCCGCCGACGTCGTAGAGAGCCCCCGCGGCCGCATCCGGTTTGAACGACTTCACGACGTCGCCCAGCAGCGCTCCGGCTACCGCCTTGAGCTCGATGCTCACGACGTCGTCGACCACGCGCCGGCCATTCGGGAAACCGGCGTTGTCACCGCCGACAACGCCGAGGACGGCAGCGTTCGCGGGCGCCGTCGGCTTGATGGCGACGTTGAGCCGGAGCATGTCCGCCTTGGTGGCTCCCGTGTTGTTCTGGAACCCTGCGATGAGCCCGGCCGGCACGCCGGTCAAAAGGACGGCGTCGAGGTCGGGGCGGGTGTTCGAGGAGTTCCCCGTGTAAGCGGCGAGATTGGGGAACGCTCCGGGGTACAAGACGTTGAGCAGCGCCGCCAGGGTCGGGTGGTCGTAGTAACCCGAGAAAGCCGCATCGCCCGCCGGGGCCTGGGTGTTCCAGTAGTCCTTTACCCCCATCGGGATGATGACCTCGTTCACGAGAGGGTTGCCGAGGCGCGATATCTGCGTCCACGGTCCGGCGTGGGTGGCGTCCTTGCCGTAGATCAGGGTCTTCTGGCGGCTTGCGGTCGTCCAGATCCCGATGGTCGAGGCGGGAGCGGTGTAGACGGTCGGCCTCGATCCGTCACGAGTAAGGTCTCTGATCGGGACCTGGATCGCGATGCTGTGGACGTTCAGGCCGGCAAGGGTGTTGATGCCTGCCACGGCAGATCCCTTGAGCAGGAAATCCGGCTGGAAAGGCCGGAGGTCGCCGAGGTCGAAGATCGATCCGAGGTCCACGTAGAAGCCGTCGGCACGTTGACCGGCGAAGACGTAGCTCCCCGAGCCGAGTGGGTGGACCGCCTCGGCGGTGAGCGGGGCGTAATCGGGGATCGAGTTCTTGCCGACGTTGCACGGTGGGCAGGCGAGGTCCTTGGCCAGAAGGTGCGTACCCTTCTTGTCCACGCGGCTGACTGAATAGAACTGTTTGCGGTTCCAGGTCTTGTCACTCAGATGATTGATCTGGCCCGTGTTGTACAGGAACAGGTCGTGGGCGCCGGTGTTGGTGAGCACGGTGTTGAACCGGAACTGGTAGGTGATGTCGGCGAGGGCGTCGCCGTCGTTGTCGATGTGGACCTCGTAGAGCACGTCGTCGCCGAACTCGTAGAAGTTCGGGCCTCCGGCCGGCTGCTGCAGGGGCACATAGTTAGCGATGATCGTGACCGTGCTCGGGTTGTCCGGGCTCACGAATGCGTAGAGGTCCGCGCTGTCTGCAACGGGGTCCTTTGAGATCTCGGGCGCTTCTCGGTGGGATGACATCGTTTCTTACACCTCACTGGTTGTCTGGGATCGGGTTGTAGGAGCTCGCCTGCCGGCGGTGCTCGGGCTGGGTGCGCCTGTCGGCGGTGCTTTGCTCAACCGGCCGCGCGCAACAGCCGCGCGACAAGAGCCGAGTCTCGGGTGACCACCTCGCGGGTTCCGACCATCAGGTGGACTTCACCGCTGCGTGGGTCTGGGATGTGCACGACGAGCGGACCGGTGGCAGCACGCCCTGCGGGCGCGGCGACACCGTCGCTGTGAACCGTCGCGGGCCTCGGCGACGCCGATGCCAACTTGGGCAAGGCCGGAACCACAGCAAGGATGCCCGCTGCTGCGACCCCCTTCCCACCTCGCTTGAGAAATGTCCGTCGGGTGATGTTCTCCATCTGGTTGCCCCCCTTGTCGAGAGAGACCCCGCAGCAAAACGGCGGCTTGCGCTTCGCCAACCAAGCGCTGCTGGAACTCCCGGGCCTGTCCCGGGCTGCCTCTCGACATGACTACGGCACCGCGTGCCGGTGCGGATGACCAGCTTGTGGGGTGCGCGGACGCGGCTCAGTCGAGCGACGCGCCCGGCAGTTGCGGGCCGCCCGCGCCTCGCTCGATGAGGCGGCTTTGGATCACTGCGCGGCGCATCGAAACATGGAACCCGGCCGCGACAGCACATGTCACGCCTATGAGGACGTCGCCCGCCTGCAGCGAGAAGCCGACGGCAACGGCCAAAAGCGCGCACAGCACCCAGACAAGCTGCAGCTGGGTCTCGAAACGGGCAAAGGCGCGCCCCAACAGTGCCGGGGGTACGTTCCGCTGGGCGATCGAGTCGAAGGAAGGCTTGGCCGCGGTGGTTGCAAAGCCGATCGCGAGCGTGAGCAGCGCCTGCGCCCACAGTGAACCTAGGACCGCGACGACGACCCCGACGAGCGCGGACAGCACGAGCGAGTAGAGGATCAGCTGCTGCTCGGACAGATACCTGCGCAGCACGGGCACGAGAAGTGATCCGAGCAGGGAACCGATGGCACTCGCCAGGAGCACGAAACCGAACCACCACGTCGACGCGTGGACATGACGCAGGGCGAAAGCAAGGAAAAAGGTGAGAAAACCGACCGAACCCCTGATCACCGACATCGCTGTGAGCGACAGCACAACCTCGGGGACATATAGCGGAAGTCCGAGCCGCTGGCGCTCGCGAGCGACGTTGATCCGCGCCTGGCGCTCCCGGTTGGACGCGGGAGGCCGCTCGTAGAGCGGGCGCCCCGCCCGGGGCCGGTGCTCATCGTCGGGGACGGGCTGTCCCGATATGGGCCGGCCGTCGGGGGCCGTCGCCGCGGGTTTTGTCAGGACCGTGTCGGCGGTCTTCGGAAGCCGCACCGCGGCCACGCCGCCGAGGAGGAAGACGACGAACGCTAGACGCAGCACCCAGGGTGCACCGAGCTGCAGGAAGCCCACCGCCACCGGAGAAGCCACAAAGCCTGCAAGGGTGGCGAGCACCGCAAGCTTGGCGTTCGCGCTCGCGAGGTCGTCCTCCGTCTCTGTCATGGACGGCACCAACGCCGCCTTGGCGACGAGGTACAGCTTCGAGAGCACGAGCACGCCGAACGCCTCGGGGAACAGGAGGAAGCCCTTGATGTCGCCGGCCATCAGCAAGACGAGAATGGCGCTTCCGACCGACGCGACCGCCATGGACGTGCGTCGGGCGTACCTGCCCCGATCGAGAAGCGGGCTGAGCGCCGGCGCGACGACGACGAACGGCGTGATCGTGAGCAGCAGATAGAGCACGACCTTGCCCTTGGCGGCTTCCGGCGAGATCGTGAAGAAAAGTGTTCCCGCGAGCGAGATGGTCACCAGCGTCGTGCCCACCGAGAAGATGGTGTGGATCAACGCGAGCCTTCCGAAGGGCTCCGACTGGTCGAAGAGGTCGTGCACAGCGCTGCGCACGAGCCGGGTGACACGAGCCCAGCGCGAGGAGCTGTCCACAGCGCCATGGTACGTGTCGGCCCATCGCCCGAGTCCCCGCTACGATGCGCCCACATCGAACGAGGAGGTCACCAGTGGGAGTTCGTGCCTACGTGTTGATCCAGACGGAAGTTGGCAAGGCGGCCACGGTCGCCACGAAGGTGGCGGAGATCCCGGGCGTGGTACGAGCCGAGGATGTGACCGGCCCCTACGACGTCATAATCCAGGCCGAAGCCGAGACAGTCGACGACCTGGGGAAGATTGTCGTCAGTCGGGTGCAACTGATCGAGGGCATCACGCGCACGCTGACCTGCCCCGTGGTCAACCTCTGATCAGACCGTAGGCAAACGACCGTTGGCGCCGTCGCCCACGCTAATTGCCGGGCGACGCAGCTGAGGTCCGTGCCCTCACAAGCCGCCGGGGAACATCTTGCCGAGGCCGAGCTCACCGAAGGCCGAGCCGCCTCTTAGCTCCCCCGCGGCCGCGCCGCCGTCCTCCCGGTAGGCCGCGTAGCCGGTCCTTTCCAGCTCCTCGGCGAGCTCGGGTCCTCCGCTCGCGACGATCCTGCCCTCCGACAGCACGTGGACGCGTTGGGCGGGCAGCTCAGCAAGCAGACGGCGGTAATGGGTGATCGCGATCACGCCGAGCGGCGGATCGCCTTCGCGCGTGGCACGCTCGATACGCCTCGCCACTTGGCCGAGAGCATCCACGTCGAGGCCGGAGTCGAGCTCGTCCAAGACAGCGAAACGCGGCTGCAAGATCGCTAACTGGAGCGTCTCGTTACGCTTCGCCTCGCCACCGGAGAGGTCGACGTTCAAGGGACGCGCGAGTATCGCCGGAGGGATCCCGAGCTGGGCGGCCTCGTCGGAGAGGCGGTCGCCAAGTGGGCCCGCCTCCGCTTCTGTGCTTCGGCCCGCGGCAAGCAGCGCCTCGGTGAGCGCCGACGCGAGGGGTACCCCGGGCACCTCGATCGGGTACTGGAACGTCAGGAAAAGACCGGCCTGCGCCCTCTCGAAGGGCGCCAAAGTCAGCAGCTCGACGCCGTCCAGCGTCACGCTGCCGCGCGTGACCTCGTACCCGGGCCGACCCATCAGCACGTGAGCGAGGGTGCTCTTGCCCGAGCCGTTCGGGCCCATGACCGCGTGGATCTCCCCACTGCGGACCTCGAGGTCGATGCCGCGCAGGATCTGGCGGGAGTCGACCCCGGCGTGAAGATCCGAGATCGTGAGCACGCCGGCAGTCAACTGATCACCGCGAAGACGTAACCGGAATCGACCTCGATCGGCACGACCCTGACCGACTGAGTGGCGGGCAGGCTCTGGGGCGAGCCGTCCAGCAGGGAGAAGGTGCTCCCGTGCCGGAGGCACTCGATCTCGCACACATCGGGGAAGACCTCCCCTTCGGAGAGGGGGTAGTCCTCATGACTGCAAACGTCGACGAGCGCCCTGTAACCGGAACGGCAGTGAACGAGCGCGATCGCCCCTCCCTCGATCTCGAACCGGCGGACCTGGCCGACCTCGAGGTCGCCGGTCGCGCAAAGGCGGACTCGCACCGGCTCAGCTCCCACTTGTGACACGGTCCAGGCGCGCCGCGACAGCCGCCGCGAGATGGGTACGAACCCCCGGCGCGGCGATGCGCGCCCAGAGGTCCTCAAAGAAGCCCAGGAGGATGAGCCGCTCAGCGACCGCAGGCGGGACGCCCCGGGACTCGAGATAGAAGCGCTGCTCACGGTCGATCTGACCGACGGCGGAGGCATGCGAGCAACGGACATCGTTCTCCTCGATGTCGAGATTGGGGACCGAGTCGGCGTGGGCGCCATCGCTGAGCACGAGATTCCTGTTCGTCTGGAACGCGTCGGCTCCCTTTGCGCCGTGCCGCATCCTTATGAGTCCCGAGTACACCGAACGCGCCGTGCCTCCGACGGCCCCCTTGAAGACGAGGTTGCTCTTGGTGCGCGGCGCGGCGTGCTCCTGCAGGGTGCGGAACTCGTGCGTCTGGGTCCCGTCACCGAGGTACGCGGCCAACAGCTCTGCATTCCCGCCCTGGCCGGCCAGGACCGACTCCGTGCGGAAACGGGCGTACTCGCCACCGAGCGAGGCCGTGAACGTGCGGATCGTGGCATCTCGACCTGCGCGGATCCGCTGATGGGCGAGCTGCCACGCACCGCCGCCGAGCTCTTGGATGGCGTTGTAGGACAAGACGGCCCTATCCCCGACGGCGATGTCCACGACCGGGACAACCAGCAGCGGGCCGTCACCGGAGACGAGGAGTTCGATCACCGTCGCCTCGGCCGCTTCCCCGATGTCGACGAGCGTCCGCGCGAAGACGGCCTCGCCCCCCTTGGCCGCTCGGCGCGAACCGAGCAGGTGGACGATGACGATCGGGTGATCGATGCGGGCCCGTGCCGGGACCGACAGCACCACCGCATCGCGAAGAAAAGCGTCGGCCAGGTGGTCGAACACGTCCGGCTCGTGCTCTTCGTATCCGGACGCCGTGTTCAAGCTCGTCACCTGGTCGAGCGCCTGGGCATGCCTGGGATCGCTGGGATCGTCGAGGACGCTGCCGAGAACGGTCCCGGTGGCGCGTGCCGGCGCCGACAGCTCGAATGAGACGACAACGCCGTCGACGACCAGGGCAAGGCCGGAGCGCTCGCCGACGTGTCCCAAGAGGGCGGCAGACTGTGCCCAGGCATCAGCTTCCAGCGCCGGCGGCAGCCCCGCCGGGGCGTCGCCCCCGCTCGGCACGAACTGGCCGAGGTCGAGCTCGGAGATCCGGCTGTAGCGCCACATGTCTTCGTCGACCACCGGCGGCGGGCTCGCCGCGAACTCTTCGAGCGCCTCGAGACGCCGCTCGACGAGCCACCCAGGGCCACCGAGACTCCGCGCGACGCCAGCGGTGAACGAAGCGGGTAATTGCATCTTGATCAGGGCAGGAGGTTAGCGGACGGCTGTCATCGGGCGGGCGGAGTGCCCTTGCGCCGGAACCAGCCACGGGGACTGAAGCCACTGCCGGACCCTGAACGCCGCTCCTGCTTTCGCTCTAGCTTGCGTGCTTCCGCGGCGGCGTCGGGCGCCACCGCAGCGACGATCTCTTCTGCGTTCTCGAGCAGGTCGGCGGCATCCGCGGCAGGCACGTCCGGCGGTTCCTGCTCTATGGGTGGTTCGACGAGCTTGCCGTGGGTCCACCCAGCATCTGCGAGGCGCCGCTCATAGACAGGGCAGTTGTCCGGACAGCGCCACGGCGCGTCCGGCGCCATGTCGAGCACGCAAAATCTCGCGACCTCGCCACTTGCGTAGGTCCGGCTCTGATAGTGGCGACAGTCCTCCCGCATCGGCATCGGGGGGGACGTTAACGCGCGACGGCGCTCGAGACACCGGCGGGCGCCGGCTCCGCGCCGTTCCGAGAACTCAGCCGACCGAGCCGTCCATCTGGAGCTCGATCAGCCGGCTCCATTCGACCGCGTACTCCATCGGTAGCGTCCGGGTGATCGGTTCGATGAACCCGTTCACGATCATCCCCATCGCCTGGGTCTCGCTCAGGCCGCGGCTCATGAGGTAGAAGAGCTGGTCGTCACCGATCTTGGAGACGGTCGCCTCATGGCCGATCTCGGCGTCACGCTCGCAGACCTCCATGTACGGCTTGGTCTCGGAGACCGAGTCCTCGTCCAGGATGAGCGCGTCGCAACGAACGAACGACTTTGCTCGCCTGGCGCCCTCGTCGACGTGGACCTTGCCCCGGTAGGTGGCATGCCCGCCGTCCTTCGAGATCGACTTCGAGATGATCGTGGAACTGGTCTCGGGCGCGCAGTGGAACATCTTCGCCCCGGTGTCGAGGATCTGGTGCGCCCCCGCGTAGGCCACGGAGAGGACCTCGCCGGACGCCTTCGGCCCCATCAGGTACACCGACGGGTATTTCATCGTGAGTCGCGAGCCGATGTTCCCGTCGATCCACTCGACGTGCGCCTCGGCTTCGGCGCGGGCCCGCTTGGTGACGAGGTTGTAAACGTTGGTGGACCAGTTCTGGATCGTCGTATAGGTGATCCGGCTGCCGGGCAACGCCACGAGCTCGACGACCGCCGAGTGGAGCGAGTCCGACGAGTAGACCGGCGCCGAGCAGCCTTCGACGTAGTGCACCTGGGCACCCTCGTCCGCGATTATCAGGGTGCGTTCGAACTGGCCCATGTTCTCCGCGTTGATCCGGAAGTACGCCTGGAGGGGCATGTCCACTGTCACGCCGGGCGGCACGTAGATGAACGAACCGCCCGACCAGACGGCCGAGTTGAGGGCGGCGAACTTGTTGTCGCCCGGCGGGATGATCTTGCCGAACCACTTGCGGACGATGTCGGGGTGCTCGCGAACCGCGGTGTCCATGTCGGTGAAGAGCACACCGAGGCGCGCCAGGTCCTCACGATTGCGGTGATAGACGACCTCGGACTCGTACTGAGCTGTCACGCCGGCCAGGTATTTGCGCTCGGCCTGAGGGATGCCGAGCTTGTCCCAGGTGTTCTTCACCGACTCCGGCAGCTGGTCCCAGTCGTTGACCTGCGCGTCCGTCGGCTTGATGTAGTAGTAGATGTCATCAAAGTCCAGGTCAGGCATCTTTTCGGCGAACCAGCGCACCATCGGCTTGCGCTCGAAGCGGCGCAACGAGGACAGCCTGAAGTCGAGCATCCAATCGGGCTCGCCCTTCATGGCGGACATCTCCCGGACGATCTCTTCCGACAGTCCCTTGCGCGGCTTGAAGACATAGTCCTCGACGTCACTCCAGCCGAGCTGGTACTTGCCGAGATCGAGCTCCGTGATGGCCATCAAGCGTTCCTCTCCGGGGAGTTTCTCCTACGCACATAGTAACAACTCGGAACCGTCCCGCCTACCTGCGGGCAGCCTCCGGGGCTGACGCCGCGCGCGTCTCGGCTGTCGCGTCAGCCCGAGGTCGGCGTGAGCTCGACGTTGTAAGGCTGAGAGATGCTTCGAGGAAGCTCTGCCACCAGCCCGTTCACGGTGAGGCCGATGTACTCGGGGGCGCCGAGCGTCATGACAAGCGCGCCCGATCCTCGGTAGGTCGCCGACTGGCCCGCGCCCAGCGTCTCCGCAAAAAGCCACGGCCCGGCGCTGGTGTGCTCGATCCCGACCCAGCACCTCCCTCCGCTCGCCTGGAAGGCCACCGTGTAGCTTCCCGACGGCACCGAGAAGGTAACGCTGGAAGAAGACACCGAAGTGGGCTGCAACGTCGTCGGGAACGTCGTCGTGGTCGTGGTCGTGGTCCGCCCTCCACCTCCTGGACGGACGGTCGTAGTCGTGACCGACGGGTGGCGCCCTCCGCCGCTGCTCAACGAAACCGCGGCGCCGACAACGGCCGCGACGGCCACAGCTGCCGCGGCACCGGTCGCGGCGCGGCGCACCATGACCTGGCGATGCCGGTCGGCTGACGACCGGTAGGCCTCGCCGCGGGCGCGGGCCTCGGCGGCGCCGGCTGGGCGCGCGCGGGTGAGGGGGGAACCCGAACGGGCTCCGACGCCTGGCGGTGCGTCGGTTTCCTGGTCCTCACCCGCCTCCCGGTCCGCCGGCGGCATGGCGCCTGGTCGGCCCGGAGCCGAGAAACGAAGTTTTGGCTCACCTGCCGGCGGCAGCCGCGAAGAGGCCAGCTTTCCCTGGCCGGGCGTGCGGACATCACTGCGGGCGGAGGAGGCCTCCCCTCCAGCGCCGTCCGTGCGCCTGCCGACATGGGGCCGGCCGGTCTCCTCGTGGGGAAGGATGCGGAACCCCGTTGACTCGGTGCGCTTGGAAACCTCCCCCAGCACTCCGAGAGCGCGCTCGTAGGTCTCGACTGACTTCGTCGCCGACCTGGCCGAGGCGACCCGAGCCCAGACGATCGCGGCCACGACGAGCACCGCGAGGACGACGATGACGAGTGCGATCACGCTCCTCAACTCCACGGCTGGTTGCGCACGCTCCCATTCAAGCCCAATGCCGAGGTCACGGCATCGCGCCCTTCCGGTCCAGGCGCGCTCAGGTCCTCAAGCCGTAACGCGGGCGGAGGTGGTCCGGGATCTCGCCGCGACGCGGGTTCGACCGGTCCCGCGCGGACACGACAGGGTCGGTGACACCCCAGTCCGCCTTCAGGTCGGGGTCGTCCCAGGCCACACCGAGCTCGTCGGTGGGGTTGTAGTAGGAGTCGACGAGATAGGTGAGCGTCAGGTCCGTGACGGCCGCGAAGCCGTGGCCGACGCCGGGGGGGATGAACAATCCGCGATCGTCGTGCTCGCCGATCTCGAGGGTCTCGGTAGCTCCGTCTGTGGCCGAGCCGACCCGCAGGTCGTGGAGGACGACGCGAGCACGACCGCGCGTCACATACCAGTAGTCGGACTGGTGGAAGTGGTAGTGAACGCCGACGACGGCGCCCTGCTGACGGTCAGAGCGGTTGCCTTGCACCATCTCGCGGCCGAGGGGGAACCAGTTCCTTCTGTATGTCTCGATGAACCGGCCACGGCTATCGCCGTAGACGTCCGGAATCACGATCATGACGTCCGCGATCACCGTGGACGCTTCCAGTCTCGGCAACGGCCGCCTCCTTCAATCGACTCTGAGGACCTGAGATGCGACTTCCGGCAGGCTAGTGCCGCCCGCCAACAGGACCAAGAAGCGAGGTCCGAACCAGCCGGATCCCTCGGGGGTCTCGGCCCTCGTCCTCGCCCGATGGCCTGTCAGGGCGCTCATGGCGCAGGCAGCTCTCTCGGGGGCCTTGTGGAAAAGGCAAGCTGCCAGTCATTCTCGCTCTCCCCGTCGATCGTGAGGCGCCAGGTGAACCGCGTGTTGTCCGGGAGCGGGAGAGGGCTGAAGTTGACCGCGACTGCCACGTCAATCGGGCTCCCCTCCGGCACTCCTTCAGGCCGCCCGACCTCGAAGTCGCCCCGCACCTCGATCGGCTGCGGACCGTCCGCGCCCTCGACTATGACCGGGCGCCCGTCCTCGTCCATCAAAAAGAGCTCCCAGTGGTGGGGCCGTGTTGCCTCGTGCCACCCCACATCCACTTTGATGGCGATCGCAGAGGGCATCGGTTCCGGCCCGATGAGGCTCCAACCTCCGCCGAGGATGAAGAGCTTCCCGTCCGCCACCTGCGCCGCGTCGCACAGCATCATTGTCACTCGCACGCCGCCACCGTAGCCCGGCCCGATGCCGGCTGATCAGCGAAGTTTGGGTACCGTCGTCCGGATGAGTGAGCTCGGCCTGCGAAACGACCTCTACAGGCGGCCGCTCGCGACCGCGCTCGAACGCCTGGGCATCGAGGCCGGCTGGCGATGCGTGGACGTCGGCGCCGGCGCCGGGGACGTCTCGGTCGCCTTCGCTGAGCTCGTGGGGCGCGAAGGGCGCGTCTATGCCGTCGACAGCGATCCCCGCGCCCGGGACGACGTCGCCGCTGCCGCGGCCGCCGCCGGAGGGGCACAGGTCATCGCCATCACCCAGGCGGGTGAGGACCTGACCTTGCCGGAGAGCGTCGACCTCGCCTACTGCCGCTTCTTGTTGATGCACGTCAGCGAGCCTCTTGTCGTCCTGCGGCGAATGGTCGCCTCGCTCAGAATCGGAGGATTCCTCCTGGCCCAGGAGCCCGTCACCTCGGCGGGACGCATCGATGGCGGGGCGATGTCGATGCCCGGGGTGCGGCACCCCGACGTGGGGGCCTGGCTGCCCGGGATGGTGCGCGAGGTCGGCCTCGAGCTCGTCGACGCCTGGGCCGAGGCTCCCGCGGGAGCCGGGCCGGGACCGGTCGCGACTTATCTCGAGGAGCTCACCGAGGTGGAGCCGGGGAACGCCTCCATCGTGTTACCCCCGCTCGTCACCGTGATCGGCCGACGCGCGGTAACTGAGAACTCCCGGTCCCGTCACTGACCCGTTCCAGTCCCGCGAGCCCGTGCCGCGAAACGGTGCGCGCGCCTTGGCGGCGGGTCAGCCGACGAAGGACTGAATCTGACTGACGAGCCTGTCCTCGATCTCGAGGTTCCAGGCAGTCTCGGCGACGTCGACGAGGAGAAACAGATCCGAGAGGAGCAGAGTCTCGAGGGCCAGGGTCGCGAGGTGCTGAAGCCACTTGCCGATGCCGATGCGAACGAGGCAGTCGTCCGCCGAGCCCGAGAGCGTCAGCGTGAGCGCCCGGTCTGCGTCGATCACCGCCGCCAGGAACCCGCCCTTCTTCGCCTGGATCACAGTCCCGTGGTCACTGGCGAGAGAGCTCTGCACTGTGAAACCGTCTGTCTTGAGGTACTCCTCGACCTTCGACTGAAGGCTGGCCAGGTCGACGTTCTTGCCGTGGAACTGCAGGACTTTCTCACCTATCACTTGGGCTCCTTGAGGTTCGAGATGGGCTCGGCTGCGCGCCCCGGCTGGAGCGCTGCGAGCACGCTAGTGGCACCGGTCGCATCGGGAACGTCGCCTTGGCCGGGTCACTTCAAAAGGCGCGACAAACGGCGATCCGCGAGAACGCGGCCTTTGGTCTGGCAGCGCTTGCAGTAGACGACCTCGTGCGACTCATAGGAGACCCTGAGCAGAGGCTCACCGCAGGCCGGGCACGGTTGGCCCACCCGATTGTGAACCGCGAAGCCGGTGCCGAGCTTGGGCTCCGAAAGACCTCCCGTTCGCCGCCGCTCCGAAGCGACCGCTTCGGAGAAAACCGCGCGGATCTCGGCAACAAGGCGCGCCCTGTCGCCGGGGCTCAATGACTTGAGCGAAGAGAAGGGTGACAACTTGGCGCGGTTCAGGGCGTCGTCCGCATAGCCGCGGCCGATGCCGGCAACAAAACTCTGGTCCCGCAACAAGGTGTGAAGATGACGGGTGTCCTGGCTCGTCGTCAACAGGTCCTCGAACGCCTGGTCCTGCGGCTCCGGGCCGAGACCTTCCAGAGGTCCCTCGGCGCCGGGCGCCAGTACCCACCAGCCCGCCTTGCGCTCGTGGCCGTGCTCACGAACGAGAACGCCTGTCCCGTTTCCGAGCACGAAGCGAACGACCCCACCCCTCGGCTTGGTTTGTTTGGGTGGCACTTCAATGTCCAGACGACCCGCCTGCGACAGGTGGACCAGGACGCGGCGACCGGACGACAGCGCCATCACGAGATACTTGCCCCGCCGCCCTACCCCTTGCAGCTTCTCGCCCTCGATGCTCTGACCGGGCGGTAGGACCGTCTTCAGCCCGGAGAAGCCCAGAAGCTCGACCTTCGCGATGACCGCGCCTTTGACGGCGGCGTCGAGGCGTTCTGCAAGTGCCTGCATCTGGGGAAGCTCAGGCACGGCGAGCGATCCGAGTCGACGTTGCGGGCAGTTGGGGACCCCCCGCTTACGACCGGGCCGGGCCCGGACGCCGAAGGCCCGCGCGTTCGCCCCGCGAGACGAACTTGAGCGCCATCTTGCGGCTGGCCTCGTCGATCATCTCGGCGCCGAACATCACGGCGCCCTTGCGTTCGTGGCTGGTCGCCTGCTCGTAGGCATCCAGGATCGCCCAGGCCCGGTCGAACTGCTCTTGAGTCGGTGAGAACACTTCGTTCAGGATCGGGACCTGGTCCGGATGTACCGCCCATTTTCCGTCATAACCGAGGCTGTGCGCCCGGTGGCAATAATCACGAAGCAGCTCCGGATCGTGGACCTTGAGGAACGGGCCGTCGATGACCTGAACCCCGTTCGCCCGTCCGGCCATCAAGATCTTGCTGTAGGCGTAGTGGAAGTGATCGCCCGGGTACTGGTCGATCTGCACGCCACCGGTCAGCACAGGCATCTCGACCGAAGCGGCGAAGTCCGCCGGGCCGAAGACGACCGCCTCGAGCCTTGGCGAGGCGGCGCAGATCGCCTCCACGTTGCTGAGGCCCCGCGCGGTCTCGATCTGTGCCTCGATGCCGACGTGGCCGACCGGAAGCCCGCTGTTGAGCTCAACTTGGGTGAGGAGCAGATCGAGCGCGATGACCTCGGCGGCGGTCCGGGTCTTGGGCAGCATCACTTCGTCGAGCCGCTCGCCCGCTTGTGTCACGACCTCGATCACGTCGCTGTAGGTCCAACGGCCGGCCCACCCGTTCACCCGGACGCAAAGGACGCGATCATCCCAGCCGAGGTTGCGGATCGCGTCGACCACCTTTGCCCTGGCTGACCCCTTCTCGGCCGGCGCTACGGAGTCCTCCAGGTCGAAAAGGGTCATGTCGGCCTTTACGGCAGGAGCCTTCTCCAAAAAGCGCGGGTTGGATCCCGGCACGGACAGACACGACCGGCGGGGCAAATTGCGGGAACGCTCGGACACGGCATCGATGGTACGACGGCGCCCCGGCCACGGGCCGCGGTGCTAGGCACCGCTCGGCCGTGCCTGTCCTTATCGCGCCGGCGCAGTCTCGTCGACCAGATCTCGCGGCGTGAGCTGCTCGGTGACGAGGCGGCCGAATCGGGTCTGCCTCCGACAAACGACCAGCAGAGGGCCAGGCCCTCCACATAGCAGGAGATGTAGGACCTCCAGATCGGGTGGAGAAGGAATTCGACTGCCTTCTGCCCCCTCGCCTTCGATGTCAGTTCATAGCGGGCCACCTCGTCGATGACGGCGTCGGGATCGGCCCCGACCTCCCACAGGCAGAAGGCGGCATTCGCCCGCACGCCGCCGAGTGGCTCCCGCGCCCTCCTCATGGCTGCGACCCCTCCGGCGTCGTAGGAGATCCCGAGCGGTGTCAGGTACTCGGCCACAACCGCGTCAGGCCATGGCCGGCCGCCCCTACCTCGAAACCAAGGTCGGCGAGTCCTTCGGAGAGCAGGTTGTGCGGCGTCCCGATGACGACGATCGACTCCTCCCAGCACCGGTTGCGGCGGAGAAGACCCACCTCCTCGCGCACGTGCTCGGTGTGGTGACCGGGATAAGCCTCGTGGGCCACAAGGGGACCGAGGGACGTCGAGAACACGGGCAGGTCGGTGTCTATCGCGACCCGCAAACGCAACCCTCCCTGGCAGTAGTTGAACCCGCTCCACCCCTTGTTACTGACAAGCTCGAACTCGACGCGCTCGCCCTCGGGCAGGCAGAACATCAGCCGGGTCCTGTCACGAAGCGAGCGAGGCGACCACCAACGCCGGCTGGGATCTGTTTCGGCCCGTAGTACGAGTCCACGGGCCCGGGCACGTGACGGTCCATAGCCAAGCCGAGCGCGCGGTAGCGCGCGACGACTCCTGGCGTCACAGATGACTCAACCGATGCGGGACCGAAGAAACTCGGTCGTGCGTCGCCAAGCGAGCGCCGATGCCTCGGCGTCATAGACCTCAGGGCGCGTGTCGTTGAAAAAGGCGTGATCCGCTTGCGGGTAGATGTGAATGTCCACGTCGTCATTGCCCGCTTGCCTCAGCGTGCGCACAAGGGCCCTCGCCGCCTCGGGGCTCGCCGATTCGTCCTTGCCTGCGAAGTGGCCGAGAACAGCCCCGGTGAGGGCTGCATAGTCGGGCTGCGCGCCCTGCCAAGGCACCACACCGTAGAAGGGCACGACAGCTCTCACCTTGTCCGGGCGCTGCGATGCCAGCATCAGAGCCAGGCCCCCGCCCATGCAGAACCCGACGACCCCGACTCCGCCGCCGCGCGACCGGGACCCGACCTCGTCCACGGCACCGCCCATGTCCCGAGCGGCCCGGTCCAACTCGAGCGCCATCATCAGCTTCGCGGCCTCATCGGGCTCGGTGACCTTCACTCCGTGGTAAAGATCGGGCGCCAGTGCCACAAAGCCCTCAGCTGCAAAGCGGTCGCACACATCCTTGATGTGGTCGACCAGTCCCCACCACTCCTGAATCACGACGACCCCCGGTCCGCTTTCGCCGGCGGGCAACGCCAGGTACCCGACGTCGGTCGAACCGTTGCTCGGAAACTCGATCACCGATCCCATACAAGCGAAGCTACTCCTGCGACAAGTCCAATTCAGGCATTCGTGCCAGCGCGCGAGGATTGGCGTCATGCCTACGAGCCGACTCCCGGGATCGCTGCGCGTCCTGCTCGGGGCAAGCTTCGTGTCTTCAGTCGGGGGAGGGCTGACCCTTCCGTTCCTCGTCATCTATCTGCACCAGGTCCGGCACATTCCTCTCGGGATCTCGGGTCTTCTCATCGGGGGAGTGGCGGTCCTCGCACTGCCCGTGAGTCCCCTGGCCGGTGCCCTCGTCGACCGGGTCGGCGCCAGGGAAGTGGTTGTCGTGACCATGGTCGTGCAGGGCCTCGGCATCGCCGCGCTCGCGACCGTGCACGATGTCGAGACTGCTGTACCGGCCCTGTTCGTCTACGGGCTCGGGCAGGGCGCCGGTTGGCCGACCTGGAACGCCCTCCTCGGAGTGATGGCAGGCGACGACAAGGTCAGCCGCCTGGCGTTCGCGCGCAACTTCCAGCTCTTGAACCTCGGTCTCGGCATCGGGGCGATCGTCGGCGGGCTTGTCGTCCACGTCCGGGAGCCGGGGACCTTTGTGGCGATTTATCTCGTCAACGGGGCTTTCGCTCTGACAGTCGTGCCGGTGCTCGCGCTCTTGCCCAAGAGCGCGTTCCGTTCGACGCGCCCTGCCGGCCCGTCGCCATCAACCCAAGACGGCGTCTTCGCGACCAGCGTTCGCCACCAAGCCAAGCGCGGCTACCGGGCGGTGCTCGGCGACGCACTGTTCCGCCGGTACCTGGTGACGATGACCATCCTCATGCTCGCCGGCTACGGGGCTTTGAACACGGGCTTCGTAGGCTTCGCCACGTCGGTGGCCAAAGCGGGTTCCGGCACGATCGCGGCTGCGTACGCGGCCAACACCATGTTCATCGTGCTGGCGCAGCCGTTGGCATTGCGGATCGTCAGCCGGACAAGGCGCACAACGGCTCTCAAGATAGTTGCGGCCGCATTCGGCGCTTGCTGGGTCGTACTCGCCTGCGCCGGCCTCCTACCTGGGTCGAGCGCCTCCCGGATACTTGTCATCGCCAGCCTCGTCGTGTTCGCCACGGGGGAAGTGTTCCTGAGCCCAGTGAGCGGCCCGCTCGTGAACGACCTTGCGCCGCCGGCGCTTCGCGGGCGCTACTTCGCCGCTTCTGCCATGTGCGTCACTGTGGCCAGCGTCGTGAGCCCGGCGCTTTCCGGAGCGGCGATCGGTGCTGGTCTCGGAATCTTCCTGCTCAGCTTTTTCGTGGCCTGTTGCGCCGTAGCCGGCCTCGGTGCCCAGTGGTTGCATCGAGCACTCAATCCAGCCCAGGACAATGCACCGCAAAGCCGGTTGGCGGTCGCCGGCGAGGCACCCGGCGCCCAGGCAGAAAAGACCTGAGGATCCGATCACCGCGGGCGCGCGAACAGTTCCGGTGCCGGCGGGCACGCCTCCCTGGCCAAGGCCTGAACGGGCGCTTCGAGACCGGCCGGGCCGGCCACTAGATCGAAGCGGGCAGTTTCTATCAGCTCGACACCGTCGCCACCCCGCCTCAAGACCTCTTCGAGCAACTGGTCGGGCAGCACGCGGCCGACACCTGCAACTCCCCAGAGCGGGACAGAGGCGCCTTGGGCGGCTTCGGCGAGAGGGGCGGCCGCGGCGGCAACAAGCACGCCTCGAGAACCGGCTGCGAGGGCCTCGACGAGCACCGCGGCCGCCCCTTCGACAGCTTGCTCCGCCTCATCGAACGCAAAACCCTCGGCCTTCGCCGCCGTCGTCGCAAACCTGCGGACCTGTCCGCGCAGCGCGGGCGACAGCCCGACGACACGGACCATGGCCACCGGTCGGTGCGAAAACGCCTCCACCACGGTCTCGGCTGGACACCCGACCGCGACAGTCGCGTCGCCACCGAGACGATCGCCCAGGCCAGCCGCAAGCAACTCGGCGGTGGGATCGGACACGAGCTCGGCAGCTACGCGCCTGGCCGCCCGGTCCGGATCAGCGGCGGCCAGCACCGTCGCGGCCACCCACCAAAGTGGGCCGACGGTGACGTGAGACTCGACGAGACGCCGGCAAGCAGTCACGACGGCGGCCGGCGCGTCGGCCACGAGATCGGAGATTGCCCACGCCGCCTCGAGCGCGAGCGTCGTGGGAGCCTCGTCGCGGTCCCGGGCGATCCACCGGAGGCGCTCGATGGGGTGCATCGGGACGCACGTTATCGGTGGGGCGGCCAGGAACCTCCGTCGAGGAACGCAACCCTCACCCGGCCGTGCTCAGCCGACGACCCCGCCCTTGGTCATGGCAATCACGTCAAGGGCCCGGTCCACTTCCTCTTCGCTGAGCAGCCCCATCTCCAGCACGACGCTGCGCAGGTCCTTTCCTCCGGCCAGGGCGGCCTTCACGACCTTGGCCGCCTGCTCATAGCCGATGTAGGGATTGAGCGCCGTGGCAAGCGACGGGGAGGAGAGCGCGTAGGAGCGGCACCGCTCCTCGTCGGCGACGATCCCGGCCACGCACTTGTCCGCCAGGGCAACGCTCACCGAGGCAAGCAGGCGGATGGACTCGAGAAGATTGCTCCCGATCACAGGCATCATCACGTTCAGCTCGAAGTTTCCCGCCGAGCCCCCGAAGGCCACCGCGGCGTCGTTGCCGACCACCTGGGCCACGACCTGGCAGACCGCCTCAGGGACCACGGGGTTCACCTTCCCTGGCATGATCGACGAGCCTGGCTGGAGGTCCGGCAAGTGAATCTCCCGCAGGCCGCACCGCGGGCCCGAGGACATCCAGCGAAGGTCGTTCGCGACCTTGTAGAGCGACATTGCGATCGTCCGGAGAGCACCAGAGGCTTCGACGAGGGCGTCCCGGGAGCCCTGGGCCTCGAAGTGGTCGCGGGCCTCTGTGAGCGGCAACCCGGTCACGTCTGCGAGTCGAGCGATCACCTTGGCCGCAAAACCTGCCTTGGCATTCAGCCCGGTCCCGACGGCCGTCCCGCCAAGCGGCAGCTCGGCCACACGACCGAGCACAGATTCCAGGCGTTCCACGCCGTACTCGACCGCCGCTGCGAATCCGCCGAACTCCTGGCCGAGGGTGACGGGCGTCGCATCCATGAGGTGGGTACGGCCAGACTTCACGATTCCGGCGAATTCTCCCTGTTTCGCGCGCAGGCTGGAGGCCAGTCGACGCAGGGCCGGGATAAGGTCGCCCACGATCTCCCTCGCCGCCGCCAAGTGGATAGCGGAGGGAAACACGTCATTGGTCGACTGTGACGCGTTAGGCTCGTCGTTCGGGCGCACCTCCCGCCCGAGCCGTTCTCCGGCAAGATTCACCAACACTTCGTTCATGTTCATGTTGGTAGAGGTCCCCGACCCCGTCTGGAACACATCGATCGGGAACTGGTCGAAATGGCGCCCGGCTGCCACTTCTTCGGCTGCCTCGGCGATCGCTGCCGCCACGTCCGCGCCAATGGTGCCCATTTCGGCGTTCACCATCGCCGCCGCGCCTTTGATCATCGCCAGAGCCACGAGGAGCGCGGGCTCAACGGTCTGGCCCGAGATCGGGAAGTTCTCGACGGCGCGCTGTGTCTGTGCTCCCCAACGCGCGCTCTGCGGTACCCGGATCTCACCCATCGAATCGTGCTCGATGCGATACCCGACAGCGGCATCGCCGGCACCCTTGGAATCTCCCGTAGCGGTCATATCGTCACCGTAGTTGTCACGAGGACAGCCGTAACAATTCAGGCAGAGCTATCGTAACGACGCTGTAACGTCCATTTTCTGGACGGAAAGGGCTGCACCCCAGGTGAGACACTGCGTGCTTGCAAGCCTTTGCACACCGGGTTAGGTTGCGAGCACTGTGAGACCTGCTGCTGGGCGCCTCATCGCTGAGGCTGCAAAAGGCTTGGTCGTCGCGCCGGATGCGCCGCGAAGGCGCAGGCGACGCGCGGCAGTTTCGCTGTTTATCTCTGCGATGCTGCTTGTTGGCGTCGGCACGCCTCTTGTTCTCGCGGGCGCGCCCGCGAGTGCCGACCAAGTTGCCACGCTGCAACAGCGCGCTCAGTACATCGCCGCCGAGATCCAGGCGGCCAATGTCAAACTGACCATCCTCGACGAGAGCTACCTGCAGGCCAAGGCTCGCGTCGCGTCGCTCGCCCAACAGGTCGCCGCCGCGACAACGGCAATCGGCAGCGCCGAACAGGCACTCGCTAAGGACCAGTCGCATCTTCGCCAGGTCGCGATCGAGGCCTACGTGACAGGTGGCGAGTCACAGAGTTTGTCCGTGGTGTTCAACGGGACCCAACAGACCGCCGGCATGCAGCAGGCTTACATCCAGGCGGCGTCGGGCAATTTGGACGAGTCCGAGACGACGGTGGAGATTAACCAGCGCGCCCTGACGATCGATCGGACCGCTCTCGACAACTCCGAGCGACTCGCAAGGGTCAATGAGGCAGCGATCACGACCGACTTGGCCCAAGCCCAGGCCATCACCGCAAAGCTGGACACCGAGGAAGCGAATGTGAAGGGCCAGCTCGCAGCTGCTGTGGCAGCCGCTGAGCAAGCCAAGGCCGCCGCCTATGCTGCTCAGTTGGCGGAGGCGGCGCGGGCGGCCGAAATCACCGTGGAGCAGCAGCAGCAGACGGTCGCGCCGCCGACGCCGGTTGCGGCACCCTCGCCAACGCTGCCACCGGTGGCAGGCGACACTACAGGTCAGATCGCCGTCAACGCCGCCCAGAGCCAGCGCGGGATCCCTTACGTGTGGGGAGGTGCCACACCGGGAGGGGGCTTCGACTGCTCGGGTCTGACAATGTGGGCTTGGAGCCAAGCCGGTGTCTCTCTCGCTCACGGGGCGACCGAGCAGTACTACGAGATCCAGCACGTCTCGATGGACGACCTCCAGCCGGGTGACCTCATCTTCTACGGCGACGCCTACCTGCTCTACCACGTGGTCATGTACATCGGCGACGGCATGGTCGTACAGGCCGAGGAGACGGGCACGAACGTGATGGACACGCCGATACCGCCTGGTGCCTACGGTGCCGGCAGGCCCTGACCTTCTGACGCCCGCAAGCTCTCCTTCAGCTGAGCGGCCACTAGTCAGCTGACGTCCGCCGTACGCTTCAGAAGTGCGCGCTGTCATCGTCGAGGCGGGAGCGGTAGTCGTAGCGCAACGACCCGACCCTGTCCCGGGCACTGGCGAACTGCTGGTCCGGGTCCAGGCTGCGGGTCTGAACAGGGCCGACCTGCTGCAGCTGGCCGGCCTGTACCCGGCACCGCCGGGTTGGCCGGCCGACATCCCGGGCCTCGAGCTCGCGGGCGTTGTGACGGCAGTTGGTCCTGGTACCGAACGTTTCGTCGTCAGCGATCGGGTCATGGCCGTGGTCGGAGGCGGAGCGCAGGCGGAGCTGGTGACCGTTCACGAACGAACCGCCCTGCCCGTGCCCGACGAGATCAGCCCTCTGGAGGCAGCCGGCTTCCCGGAGGCGTTCACGGTCGCGCATGACGCCCTGTTCACCCAATGCGAACTCCGGCCCGGAGAACGGGTCCTCGTGAACGGCGCGGCGGGCGGGGTGGGCGTGGCAGGAGTGCAGCTCGCTGTGGCGGCGGGCGCCACCGTCGCGGCGAGCGTGCGTGCCGCACACCTGCGGGACGGGGTCCAGGCTCTCGGCGCGACGGCAGTCGACCCGGCCGACACGGCAGCTCACGGTCCCTATGACGTGATCCTGGAGCCGGTCGGGGCGCCGAATCTGAAATCGGACCTCGACTCGCTTGCCATCGGAGGCCGCCTCGTGATCCTCGGGGTCGGAGCAGGTGCTCGCGGTGAGATCGACCTCCTGCAGCTCATGAGTCGTCGCGGACGCGTGCACGGCTCAACGTTGCGGGCCCGTCCGCTCGAAGAAAAGGCCGTCGCCGCGCGCCTCGTCGAGCGCCAGGTCCTCCCGCTTCTTTCCGCACGGCGTGTCCGCGTCCTTGTCGAGGCGGTGTTCGGGCTCGAAGAGGTGGCCGCCGCCTACGAAAGGTTCGCGGCGGGAGCCAAGCTCGGCAAGATCGTCCTGGACCTCGGCGCGTGAGGACGGCTGCCTGCCGGCAAGCGGCCGGAACGTTGCCGACGGCGGCCATGACCCGGAGGTGATTCGTCGCGCTCTTCTCCGCTGACCTTCAACTCGGGACAAGCACAAGCTGACAATTTCACCTGCCGGAATATTTCACCAATAGAAATGTTCTAGTCCACGTGACATTGCAGAACTCAACTGGAGGTCGCTTCTCATGATGTCGCTCGAGCGGACAACGCCGTCCCCGTCCGGCTCGGGGAACGTCGCCACGGCGGGGCTCTCGCCCCGCGAACTGCTGGTCGAGCGGTACTGCGAGCTCCAGCCGCAGATGCAAAGGCGCTTCAGCGCCCTGCTGCACCGGGAGCTGCGTGAACAGCTGCAGGCGGTCACCGGCCATCAGCTCAGCGTGATGATCTACCTAAGGGGCCAGTCGGTGACGATGCGGGAGCTCGCGAAAGAGCTCGACGTGGGGGAAAGCGCCGCGACGGCGGTCGTCGACCGTCTTGTTCGCCAGGGGCTCGTGATCCGCTGTGACGACCCCTCGGACCGACGGGTCGTCCGCTTGGCGCTGAGCGATACGGGCGAGTCGCTGGTGACCAAGCTGCACGCGAGCGCCTGCAAGAAGACGGCTGGGCTCCTCATGTCGCTTTCGGACGACCAGCTAGCACAGTTGGTCGCGACGATGGAGATGCTCGACGCGGCCTCTATCGCGCATGAAGCACTGACGGGCTGTGAGCCCGCCAAGCACGAGAACGCCCAGGAGGAACCCTCAATATGACGACGACAGACACTGCCCGCGGCGCCGGTTCGAAAGACGTCCCCGCAGTGGCACCCATAAACAGCGAGCCCGGAGCGGGGACGGCGGGCCAGGACCATTCTGGGGCCGTCATGAGCCACCGCCAGATCCTCGTGGTCTTCTCCGGACTGATGCTCGGGATGTTGCTGGCTGCGCTCGACCAGTCGATCGTGAGCACAGCGCTGCCGACCATCGTCGGCGACTTCCACTCCCTCAACCGGCTCACGTGGGTCGTGACGGCCTACCTCCTCACTTCGACGGTGAGCGCCCCTCTCTACGGCAAGATCTCCGACCTATACGGCCGCAAGCGCATCTTCCAGTTCGCCATCGTCATCTTCCTCGCCGGCTCGGTCCTGGCCGGCCTCAGCCAGAACATGGACCAGCTGATCGCCTTCAGGGCAGTGCAAGGGCTGGGCGCTGGCGGCCTGATCGTGCTGGCGATGGCGATCGTCGGTGATGTCGTGTCACCTGCCGAACGCGGTCGCTACCAGGGGTACTTCGGCGCCGTTTTCGGTATCGCAAGCATCGCCGGCCCACTTGTCGGGGGCTTCCTCGTCGACCACGCCTCCTGGCGCTGGATCTTCTACGTGAACCTCCCCATCGGTGCGATCGCCCTCGTCGTCACGAGCATCGTGCTGAGAGACCGCACTGCGCGCACGCGGCACAAGATCGACTACATGGGCTCGGTGCTCCTCCTCGTCGGAGTGTCCGCCCTGCTGTTGGTCACGACCCTGGGAGGCTCTCCACAGGGTTACGCGTGGCTGTCACCGCAGATCATCTCCATGATCGCGATCGGCCTCCTGTTCGTACTTGGGTTCCTCGTCCGCGAGCACTATGCGCCGGAGCCGATCGTCCCGCTCAGGCTGTTCCGCAAGCGGGTGTTCTCCGTCGCCAACGCCACCGGCTTCATCGTCGGAGTCGCCATGTTCGGCGCAATCATCTACCTGCCCGTCTACCTCCAGGTCGTGCGAGGGGTGTCGCCGACCACCTCCGGTCTGATGTTGCTACCCATCATGGCCGGACTGTTCATTGCCTCGATCGGAAGCGGCCAGATCATCGCCCGCGTGGGACGGTACAAGATCTTCCCCGTCGTCGGTACCGCTCTCATGACCCTCGGGATGGGGTTGTTCTCCACTTTGACGATTCACACCTCCTTCCTCCTGACCTCCGCTTTCATGTTGGTCACCGGGTTCGGGCTCGGCCTGGTCATGCAGGTGCTGATCCTGGCTGTCCAGAACGGGGTGGACTACAAGGACCTCGGGACGGCAACATCGCTGGCGGCCTTCTTCCGGTCGATGGGAGGCGCCTTCGGGACGGCGCTTTTGGGCGCAGTCCTCAACGACCGGCTCGTCGGTAACCTGACCAGGGCGCTTCCCGTCGCGGTGCGCCCCCACGTGCCGGAGATAGCCCGCGAAATCGTCGGCAGCCCCGCCCAGCTGAAGCTGTTGCCCCCAACCATCCACTCAGCGGCCACCGTCGCCTACGTGCACACGATCGACACGGTCTTCCTCATCGCGACGCCGGTCGTCGCCCTCGCTTTCTTCCTGTCGCTCGCGCTGCCGGAGATCCGCCTGCGCAGGACCGTTCACACAACGGCGAACGAACACAGCCCCTCGTCCGACGCTGCCGAGTCTGGCGAGGCGATCATCCTCTCGGGCAGGCCGTCGCCGACGTTCGAGTAGTCGTGCTGCCTTCAGCCGCTGAGGCGCAGGGCGGGCCGACGGCGCGTCTGTCGGCGCGGCTCCGGAACACGCCCGGGGGTCCTCAGCTCATCCTCAGGGCCTTCCTGGGCGTGACCTTCACCTACGCCAGCTTGCAGAAGCTGACAAACCGTTTCTTCTTCCAGGCCGCCAACCCCGGGTCGATCCAGGCACAGCTGCACGCCTCGATCGCCACAAGCCCGATCGGCCCCCTCATCAGGCTGTCGGCGCACGCCCCGGTGCTCGTGGGACTGCTAATCGCTTTCGGGGAGCTCGCAGTCGGTCTCGGCACCCTGTTCGGGCTGTTCGGGAGGATTGCCGCCGCGGGCGGCATGGCGCTGTCGCTCCTGCTGTTCCTTGCCGTCAGCTTCAACACCACCCCCTACTTCTACGGCTCGGACATTGTCTTCCTATTCGCCTGGACCCCGCTTGTGGTCGCGGGCAGCGGGGCCTGGTCGCTCGACGCGGCACTCGAGGCGCGTCACGCCGCAGAACGAGCCGCGGCCGGCGTGAGGCCCGCCCGGGCGGCGGCGGACCTCGACCGACGCGCGGCCATTCGCAAGGTGGCCTCCGCCGCCACGCTTGCGAGCTTCGCCGTCGTCACAGCCGGCCTCGCGGCGGCGCTCGGGAGAATGTTCGGCGGCGCGTCGATACACGCATCCGGCGCGCCCCAGCTCCCGCCACCTAGCAACGAATCACCGAGTGACGGATCACCAAGCGCCGGAACCCCGCGCGCCGGGGCCACCAACGGCACGCCCATCGGGCTCGCCAGCGACGTGCCGCTCGGCGGCGCCCGGGAGTTCACCGACCCCGCCCAGGGGATCCCGGCATATGTCGTCCGGCCCGCTGAAGACTCCTATGTGGCCTTCAGCGCCGTGTGCACCCACATGGGCTGCACTGTTGGCTTCTTCCAACCCGCGCTCCAGTTCCGCTGCCCGTGTCACGGCTCGATCTTCTCTGCTGCCACGGGGGAGGTTCTCCAGGGTCCGGCGTCGTCGCCTCTTCCCGGCATCCCTATCGGGAAGTCAACTGACGGCACTCTTCTCGCCGACGGATAAAGTTCTCGCCGCGGCAACTGGCAGGCGTACTGACGATCCAATGGCGCCAACTTTGAGTAGGATACTTCCCGTGTTCAATTTGTCACCCGGATGTCACAGATGGTGACCCCCGCGACACGAGCGACGCCGAAAGCGCGCTCAGGCCGCTCGACTGGCACCACAACCTCCCGTGCTCGGACCACGACGGTCCGCTCGGCCCAAGTATCGGCCCCCCGCGCGACATCGCGGGCGCGCCCCAGTCCCCTTCTGGCTCCCCGGCGAGCGTCCGCGCCACCAGCCTCGCCAGCTGCGCGCCAGCCCGCCCGGACGGCGGACGACAAGGAAGCGGACGGACGCCGATTGCGCGCGGCTCGCAACTACGAGGCGGTCGTGGGTGCGGTCCTCGACATCGTGCGGGAGTGCCCGCCCAACGCCATACACCTTCCGAGCGCCGCTGAGGTCGCCGCCCGGGCCCGGGTCTCGGAAAGGACCGTGTTCCGTCACTTCGCCGACCTCGACGCGCTGTTCGTGGCAGCCGCCTCGAGAATCCGGCCGGTGCAACAGATCTACCTCGGCCCGCGACCTGATGCGCCTGGCTTGGACGACCGCATCGAGGTGCTCGTAGGTCTGCGGGCGAAATTTTACGAGAGGATCGCGCCCGTAAGGAGGGTGGCGATCTATCTCAGCCAAACGCACTCGCTCGTGGTCGAACAGCTCGCGGAGGGGTACGCGACTGCTCGGGCCCAGGTCGCAGATGTCTTCGCGCCTGAGTTGTCGCGCCTTGACCCGCGGCGTCGGTCGCTCATGATCGATGCCCTCGACCTCGCCGCGAGCTGGGCTTCCTGGGACGCTCTGCGGACCATTCAGGGCTGCTCGGTTCCCCGCACGCGAAAGATCGTGACCGAGGTCCTGACCGACCTGCTCGCGACGGTGCCAAAGGCCAAGCGCCGCTAAGAGGCGCCCGCTGAGCCCGGACAGCGGGCTCAGCCGAGACTTATCGGTCGCGGGTATCTTCGAGCCGCGTGGTCCGCTGCCGCACCTTTATCCATCGAGCTGGAGATGACCAGATATGTCAATGCCTTACCGCCGTCTTGGCCGATCCGGCCTGAAAGTGAGTCTGCTGTCGTTCGGCTCGTGGATCAGCTTCGCCAACCAGTTGGACGACGACCTCGCCGTGCGCTGTCTCGCCGCCGCGCACGAGGCAGGAGTCAACTTCTTCGACAACGCCGAGAGCTACGCGGGCGGTCAGTCGGAGGCGATCATGGGCCGGGCCTTCAAGACCCTCGGTTGGAAGCGCCACGAGTACGTCGTCTCGAGCAAGTTCTTCTGGGGCATCCACGACGTCCCGAACATGACCTACACGTTGAACCGCAAGTACCTGATGCAGGCCGTGGACGCCTCGCTCGAGCGGTTCGGGCTCGACTTCTTGGATCTCATCTTCTGCCACCGCGCCGACCCGGAGACACCGATCGAAGAGACGGTCAGGGCGATGTCCGACATCATCAGCTCCGGCAAGGCCCTCTACTGGGGCACCTCGGAGTGGGCAGCGGACGAGATCGTCGCCGCCATCGAGATCGCCGAGCGTCATCACCTGTACAAGCCCATGATGGAGCAGGCGGAGTACAACCTCCTCCACCGAAGGCGTGTCGAGAAGGAGTACGCCCGGTTGCTCGAGGACTACGGGATAGGCCTCACGACATTCAGTCCCCTCGCCGTTGGCCTGCTCACGGGCAAGTACCTCGAAGGGATCCCGGAGGATTCCCGCGGCACGCTCGCAGGCTTCGAATGGCTGCGCCCCAACTTCGTGGACCACCGCAAGAATGAGAAGGTGCGGGCACTCAAGGAGATCGCGGATGACCTCGGCTGCCCGCTCGCACAGCTCGCCATCGCCTGGTGCGCCTGCAACCCCAAGGTGTCAACGGTCATCATGGGCGCGAGCCGCGTCGAGCAGCTGCAGGAGAACCTGGGTTCGCTCGAGGTGCTCGAACGGCTCGACGAGGAGGTGATGCGGCGGATCAACGAGGTGGCAGGCCTCGAATAGGCCGCTTACGAGGGATCAGCTGCTGCTCACGCCGACCGCATCGTGCGGCGCAGCAGCGGCGGCTCGGGCAACGCCGTCGCAACGCGGACACGTGCGTCGATTGCCACGACACCTCCGGGACTCGCCACAACTGGGTTCAGGCTCAACTCGACGACCTCGGGCAGGTCCTCAGCCAGGCGGGCAATGCGCAAGAGCACGCCGGAAAGTGCCTCAAGGTCGACGGGGGCCGAACCGCGATACCCGGTCAGGAGGGGTGACGACCGGAGCCCTTTCACGAGGTCACGGGCGTCCTCTGCGGTCATGGGCACAAGCGACCACATGCGGTCTCCGAACAGCTCGGCCTCCTTGCCGCCCAGCCCGAACATCACGAGCGGCCCGAACGACGGGTCCTCCACGACACCGACGACGGTCTCGACACCGTCTGGAGCCATCGGCTGCACGATGAGCGGCACACCGGACCCGAACCTCGCCAACAAAGCCTCGGCGGCGGCGGCGACCTCGCCTCCCGAGGCCAAGTTGAGCCGGACGCCCCCGACATCGCTCTTGTGCACGAACTCCGGCGCATCGAGCTTCAGGGCAACCGGATAGCCCAGCTTTGTCCCGGCCTGCACGGCCTCGGGCGCGCTCGACGCCCGCAGGCACGGAAGGATCGGGATCCCGTAGGCCTGGAGCATGGTGAAAGCCGCGAGCGTGTCGAGCCAAACCGAGTTCGACGAAACTGCCACCGGCTCACGAGCCGGCGCGGGCCCCGTGCCGGGCGCGGCCGACGGCGTCGCGGTCAGGGCCTGCTCCGCGACGCGGCGCGCCAGGGCCGGATCGAGATCGTCGAAGCCGGGGACGGTCCCTTCCGGCCGAGCTACCCACTGGCCATAGTCTGCGACCCGCGCGACCGCCCGGGCCGCAGACTCGGGATACGCAAACCAAGGGACGGGGCGGGGGGCGGCACGCAACTCGCGGAGCGTCTGCTCCGTAGCGATGAAGTTCGCCAGCACCGGCTTGTTGGTCCTGGCGGCGGCTTTGGACACCGCCTCGGCAACGTCATCCGCACCAACCAGCACGGGCGGCGTGAAGGTCACTATCACCACATCTATGTCGTCGTCGGCGAGGACGATCTCGAGCACGCGCGCGTACTCCTCGGCGGAGGCCGAGGCCGCGAGCTCGACAGGGTTCCCCACCCCAGCACCGCGAGAGACGACGCCGAGGAGCCGGCCTTGGGTCGCGGCTGCGAGCTCAGGCACCTCGAGGCCGTGACTCTCGCACGCGTCCGCCGCGAGAACCCCGCAGCCTCCGGCATTGCTGACGATCCCCACTCGCCGGCCGGTGGGAAGGGGCTGGTTGGCCAAGACGTCGGCGACATCGAGGAGCTCCTCCAGCGTCTGGACCCGGATCACGCCGGCCTGGCGGAAGAGGGCGTCGGTGGCTTCGTCGGGAACCCCGCCTGCGCTCGGGGCATGAACGCCGCCCCGCAGACCCGCCGGGGTACGAGCGCTCTTCACCGCGACGATGGGAGTCTTGTAGGCGACCCGTCTCGCGATGCGGCTGAACTTGCGGGGATTCCCGAACGATTCCAGGTAGAGCAGGATCACGTCCGTCTCCGGGTCTCCCTCCCAGAACCGCAACAGGTCGTTGCCGCTGACGTCGGCCTTGTTGCCGAGGGACGCGAAGCTGGATATCCCGAGCCCGCGGCCGGTGAGCTCGCCGAGGAGAGCGATCCCGAGGCCACCTGACTGGGCGGACAACGCGACCCGGCCCGGCGGCGGCGGCCGCTCTGCGAAAGTGGCGTTCATCCGGACTTGGGGACCATTGTTGATAACGCCCATCGAGTCGGGGCCCACGAGCCTCATGCCGAAACGCCGAGCGAGCTCGACCAGGTCGCGATCGGCGCTCGTCCCGGGGGCCTCGCGGGCCTCTTCGCCGGCAGGGACGATGACCAGGCCGCAAACCCCCTTCAGACCGCATTCGCGAACAGTCTCGGCCAGCTGGTGCGCCGGCACCGCGAGCAGTGCCAGATCGATGTCGCCCGGCAGATGGGACACACCGGGGTACGACCGGAGCCCGGCGACGGGGTAGGCACGCGGATTGACCGGGTAGACGGCGCCGGTGAACCCGCCCGCGAGGAGATTGGCGACGATGTCATGGCCCGTCGAACCCGACTCGCGGCTCGCCCCGATGACGGCGATGGACCTCGGCCGAAGAATGTGCTCAATCGAGCGCACAGCCGCGGTCCATTCGCGTTCTTCGACCCGCTCTATGTACTCCGGCTGGGCGGCGAGCTCCAGCGTCACTCTTATGACGCCGGCATCGAGAAGCGCGTGCTCGTCGAAGCCCGCCGAACGAAAGACCCCGAGCATCCGGTGGTTGTCTGGGAGGACGTCTGCCACAAACCGCCCGATCCCGCGCGCCACCGCGGCCGAGGCGAGATGCTCGAGCATCACCGTGCCGAGACCCCGACCCTGGTGGTCGTCCCGGACGACGAATGCGATCTCGGCCTCACCCACAAGCTGGGGGACGGGCCCGCCGGTCGTGCATGCGGCGGAGCCGGGGAGGGCATCCCCGGCCTCGGCGGGGAGACGGTCATAGCGGGCCACCGCGACGAGCTCGCGGTCCACGAAGGCGACGAGCGCCAACCGGTCCTGGTAGTCGACGGTTACGAGGTGCCTGATCTCCTCGTCGCTGATCTCCTTGCGCGGAGCCAAGAAACGGAAGTACACCGTTTCCCGAGAAAGCCTCGCCCCGAAGGAGCGCAGCAGCGGGCCGTCGACGGGCCGAACGGCGCGCAGTCGGGCCGAGCGGCCGTCCGACAGCAGCACGTCACACTCGAGCTCGCCCGGATAGGTCCCGGCGGCGACCGGCCTGTCACCGGAGCTCGTCCCTCCCGGTCCAGAGGCCATTTGTGCTCTCACCGCCCCTTCCGAATCCGCTGAGCACCCACAGCCTGGATGCTCAGCCCGCGAGCGCCTGCACGCTGGCGATGGGAAGGGCGCCGGTCGGCGCGGTCAGGTGCAGGACCTCGCCCCAATCGCTGAAGCTCGCAGAGATCACGTGGGCGGCGCTCCCGCTCTCCTGCGTGGTTCCCTCGACCGATATCGGCAGCGCCGCTCCCGTCGTCCTCACGTACATCGTGAGTGCCAGGTTCGCGGTCTTCGTGCTCTCCGTTGCCTTGACTGCGACAGCCCGGTGTCCGAGCTTGATGGACGTCCTGCCCTTGGTGAGCGTGCCGGCCAGCTGGACGAGCTGACTGGCGGCGGACTTAACCGCCAAGGAACCGGCGAGGCCGGCAAAGCTCGCGCTCGTGGAAGGGACCGAGATCCACTTCCCGGCAACTTCGCCCGCCACCTTCGTGCTCATTCCCGTCAGACCTTCCAAACCGGAGGCGTCGCCCTCGAAGTAGGCCGTGCCGCCCGCCAGCATGACGGTGACTTTTCCGACCTCGCTTCCCTGGTGGATCGTGATGTGCTGCTCCCCTCCGGCGGTGCCCACGTCGGCCACGACGCTCACCCCGCTGCTCCCCGAGGTCGCTGATTCCTCGAAGTGAAACGAGCTCTCCCGCTTGGTCGCGGTGACTGCAGCCGCGATAATCTGCGCACCCGACTTCATCCGAACGCCATTGGGGGCGCCGGGCCCCCCTGCGGAGCTGCCGCAGCCGGCCGCGAACGCCATCGCCGCGGTCAATATGACGGGAAGGGGGCGCAGACGCATGGTTCGACGCTACCAGTGTGCGTCGCAGCTACTAGTTGTCCTGCTGCGCCGGCTCGACCGGTGCCCCGGGGCACAGCTCGTCCCGGGGCTCGCTCAGCCCGCCTCGGCAACGCAGCGGTTCACACAGCTGCCGATTCCCTCGATCGCCGTGGTGAGCACCTGGCCGGGCCGGAGGAACACCTGCGGGTCGCGCCCGGCCCCTACCCCCCCAGGGGTCCCGGTTGAGATGAGGTCGCCCGGGCACAAGGTGGCGAACTGGCTGATGTAGCTCACGATCGCGGCTGGCCCGAACAAGAGGTCGGACGTGCGGCCCCGCTGCATCACGACACCATCGACCTCGCAGCGAACTTCGAGGTCGGCGGCATCGCCAATCTCATCGCCGGTGACGAGAACCGGACCGACCGGAGTCGAGGCGTCGAAGGCCTTGCCCTGCAAGAACTGCGTCGTCCTTCCTTGCCAGTCGCGCATGGAGATGTCGTTGACAACCGTGAAACCCGCGATCGCGTCCCGTGCCTCCTCGATCGTCGCGCGTCGGATCTGACGGCCGATCACCACGCCAAGCTCCACCTCCCAGTCGACGGCGTTGCTCACCGACGGGAGGACTAGGTCGTCCTGCGCCCCGATGAGACCGGAGGCGAACTTGGCGAACAGCGTCGGATAGCCGGGCAGAGCCCTTGACATCTCGAGGATGTGGGCCCGGTAGTTCAGCCCGACGCAGAAGATCTTCTCCGGATGCGGCACGAGCGGTGCGAACGAGGCTTGCGCGGCGACGGTCTCCCCGGTCGTCTCGAGAGTCTGTATCGCATCCGGGCGCGAGCCCTGGTCTGTCGAGACGAGCAGGGAGCCGACGTCACTGGCCCGCAGCAGTACCAAGCGATCGCCCTCGAGCCGGGCGGCGCGGGTGCCGTCTGCGGTCCGGACGGTGGCGAGCCTCATGTCAGCTCCTCACGCGACATGACGGCGGCACGACCGTGAGCCTAAGGCGGCACCGGCACCGGCTCGCCAGGAGAGCACCCGAGCGGACCTTTCGCGCCGGTGCTAGTCGCGACGCAGGTGCTCCACAACGAGCTGTGGCTCGGTCTTGGTGACAAGCTCCATCGCGACACCGCAACTCGGCGATAGCACCTCTCGGCCGACACGCACGTCTGCCCCCCAGACCACCCGCTCCCCGCCCGGGCCCTCGACGACAAGCTCGGTCCGGCCTTCCTCGCGCTCCGCGCCCCGCCTCGTCATGTCGAACAACGGCCACCCGAGCTCAGAGAGAACGGCCCGCTCGAGCGCCTGTACCGCCGGCGAGGCCAGGCCCCCGCAGCCCCGGTAACGCGGCAGGAGATCTTCCATCGGCCCGCTTCTCCGCACGATCCTGGTAAGCGCCGCCTTGTCGCAGAACGCCCAGGAGGTGCCTTGCGGCAGGACCAGCGCCGTCGGCGCGAAACGATGCCCGCCCGTATGACTCGTCCTCCACACCCTAACGTCGTCCCCGAGCTGGAGGGGATCCACCAGCAGCTCCAGGGCGAGCGCGGTCCCGAGCGAGCCGCAGCATCGGTCGCGCCTGCCGTGAGTACAGACAAGGACATCGGTGGTCCCAGCCGTGCTCGGCGGCTCGTCCAGGACCGCCAGCGCCCCCGCGACGACTTCGCCACCTCCGACGACAAGCTCGGCCCGCGCGAAGCGTGCCCCTCCCTCCTCAGGCCAGCGGTAGGCGATCACATGGCTCGCCCCGCCCTCCTGAACAGGCACCAGTCCCTGCAGGCGCATCCCGGCACTGCGGGCATGTTCCACAACGGGTGCGAGTGCGGGATCGTCCCCCAAGTCACGCGGCCAGGGCAGCGGCCATTCGACGAGCAGGTAGCCCCGATAGCAGCCGGCCGTGCCGATCGGATCGAGACGCTGCTCCCGAGCCCAAACCGCGCAGAGCGGACCGGATCCCGGGCCAACCGCGCTCTCTTGCCCGATGCCGCCGGTCATGGGCGGGACGCTACCCGCGCTCGGACCGCGCTCTGGCGCGCGACAAGCGACCGCGACCCACCGTCCGGCCTGCTCGACGTTGCCCTCAGCTGATGGGAGGATTCTTGGCCATGGCAGTCTTCCATCGCCGCCAGGTGCTGCAAGCCGCAGGGTTTGCCGGCCTCGCGGTGCTGTTCCCGCCCGAGCTGCTGGCCGCTTGCAGCACGGCGTCATCTCCCACCGCCGACGGAGCGAAAGGCCAGTCGTTCCTCGTCCTGGACGCACACGAGGCCAGGGTCGTCGAGGAAGCAACGAGCCGGCTGATCCCCGGTCCGGACGACGACCCGTCGGAGGCGGGGCACCCCGGAGCGCGCGAAGCCAACGTCACCCGGTACATCGACACCATGCTCGGCGCGCTCGAGCTCAGCCCGCCGAGGATCTTTGCCGGAGGACCGTTCAGCAACAGGTCAGGGTGGCCCGTCGACGACATGGCGAAGTTCCTAGCCCTCACCCCTGCGCAGGTGAGCGGATGGACCCTACGCCTGGCCGGCTTTCGCGCCCGCTACCGCGCGGGCATCAAGACGCTCGACAGGATGGCCGGCGGGGACTTCATCGCTGCCAGCCGCGAGAAGATGGACGAGATCCTCGCCCAAGACCCGGGCGGCTTCATGACGCTGTTGTTCACGCACGCGATCGAGGGCATGTACTCCGCCCCCGAATACGGCGGCAACGCGGGGCTCGCCGGCTGGCACGAGATCTCCTGGCCGGGCGACCGTCAACCCCGCGGCTACAGCGAAGATGCGGTGAGCCTTTCCGACGGGCCGGATGCGTACGTGCCCAAAGGCATCGGCGCGCAGCTGCTCCAGCTGCTGCGGACCTCACCTTGATGGCTCGTCGCGCCCTCGTTGTCGGCAGTGGGCCCGGCGGGTCCGTCGCGGCGATGGTGCTTGCACGGGCCAGCTGGGACGTCACGATCTTCGAGAAGGGCGCCAATTACTTCACGGACCTGAGCTCCGACCGCCCCGGCACCGTGTTCTCGAACGACGAGCTCAAGAAGAGCCGCGCCTTCTCCCAACCCGACCCGAGCGCCGAACCACGGGTGTTCCGCGCGTCGCCGCAGGCACAGCCGTTCACCGGTGCGGTCCAGTCCTTGCCCCAAACCGTCGGCGGGGGCACGGTTCACTGGGACGCCAAGACGCCCAGACTCTGGGACATCGACTTCAAGAAGCTCTCCCTGCTCGGTCCCGTCCCGGGAGCAGACATCGCCGACTGGCCTTTCGACTACGGCGAGATCTCCCCCTACTACGAACAGATCGAAGAGCTCATCGGGGTTGCGGGCGACGTCCATCTCTTCCCCAAAAAACCGACGCTCACCCACGCACCGCGCACCAGGCCCCTCCCGATGGCGGCGGGCCCGCCCGAGTACTCGTCCCTCCTTGTCTCCGAAGGCTGCAGCCGCGTCGGGCTGCATCCGTTCCTCGCCCCTATGGCGATCAACAGCCGTCCCTACCAGGGACGCCCGCGGTGCGACAACTGCGGGTTCTGCTCCGGTTACGGGTGTCCAATCCTCGCCCGCGTGGGTGCGCTCGCGCCCTTGCGCGAGGCGCTGCGGTCCGGCGCGGAGCTCCGTGCCGGCGCGATGGTCGTCAAGATCGAGACGAACGGCCGCAAGGCGACCGCCGTTGACTGGCTCGACAACGAGAACGAGCGGCACACCGAGTCCGGCGACCTCGTCGTGCTCGCGGCCAACGCCATCGAGACCGCCAGGCTGGCACTGCTCTCCGGACTGCCGGACCCCTACGACCTCACCGGCCGCCGGGTCATGTTCCACTGGTTCTCCGAAGGCTCGGGCATCTTCTTGTCGGAACGGCTGCACAACTACCGCGGCCGTGACCACACCCACGACATCGACGATTTCGCGGACCCCGATTTCCCCGGTGCCAGGAAGGCCGCCAAGGTCGCCGGCCTACCGTATTTCCGTGCCGGCAAGGTCGAGCTCGGTGGGACCCAGCTGCCGCTCGACGAGGCAAGCAGCTACCAGGAGATCCTGCGCCTGCTCGCACCACAGAAGCCCTTCGGGGCGGACTTCAAGAGGCTGATGCGCTCGAGCCTGCTGCGAGACCGGCTCTGCGGCATCGAGCTGATCGGCGAGGACCTCCCATACGCGACCAACCGCGTCGATCTCGACCCCACTGTGCGCGACTGGCGGGGGATCCCGGTGGCGCGCGTCACTTATGGCCCGGGTCCTTCGGAGATCGCCGCCCAGGCCTTCTACATGCCCTGGCTTGTCAAGTTGCTGAAGGCGGCCGGTGCCGACGTGGCGATCTCGATTCCAGAGCTCCCCTCCTCCCGGTTCCCCATCGCGCAGGACCAGGTGCCCGCGACCGAACACGTGATGGGGGGCATGCCGATGGGGGAAAACCCCAGGACCAGCGTCACGGACCCGCATGGACGCCACCATCACCTCGACAACGTCTTCGTGGCGGACGGCGCGGCCTTTCCGACCTCGGGAGGGCACAACCCGACCCTCACGATCATGGCGACGGCGCTGCGTCAAGCGACGACCTGGGCGGCGAGCATCTGAGCCCGGGCGGCCAGGGGGAGGGATCGACGACTCGCCCCGAAGACTCACAGCGCCGGGCACGCCAGGGGCCGTCGTGAACGACCGGCCTAAACTGAGGCTGACAGGTCTCTTGGAGGAGCGGCAATGGATCACACGATCTCGGGTTGGGTCACGGACCCGATCGCGATCTAGCACATGCCGACGCCCTTGAGGCACGAGAGTCGGAGCGCGTGAGCAAAGACGGGCTGCTGGCGACCGATGACGCGCTGAGCCAGGACCTGCGGGGACCGGACGCAGCAGACCTCGCCGCCGCCGCCCTGGCGATGGCGTGCCGGTTCGCCTCAGGCGCCACGCTCTGGTGCGCGGCGCCCTCGTGGCCCTGGCATGCCCGTCAGGTGGTATCAGAGCTCGCTCGGCCCGCGGAAGACGGCAGGCGACCCCTTCCCGCCAACACCGTGCCGGACGGCCCCTTGTTGGAGAGTTTGAGGCCACTCGCGCGCGCGGGCGACATACTGCTCGTCATCTCGGGATCCGACGAGCCTTCGCTCGCGGGGATCAGGCAACGGGCCGAGGCGTGGGGTCTGCTCACCGTGTGGATCGGAGCGGGCCCCCGGCCCGCGCCGGGCTCGGCCGATTACGTCTTGTGGACCGACGGTGACGAGACGGCCGCCGCGTACGGGGGTCGCGTCGCGCTTGTCATCGACCTCGTCTCCGAGTTGACGCTGAGCTGCCTCAAGCATCCTCGCCTTCTCACGTCGGGGCGGGCCGCGTGCCCAGACGAGGTCTGCATCACGTGCTCGGACGAGGGTCGCCTCGGCGAGGTGGTGGCGATCGGGGCGGACGGGCGCGCCGAGGTCCGTACCCCGGACGGTCTCGAGACGGTGGACACGACCCTGATCGAAACTGTCCGTCAAGGCGACCTCGTGCTGATCCACGCCGGCCTGGCGGTGGCGCTCGTCGACAGGTCGCCCAGGTGAGCCGGGAGAGTACCGGTTCTCCCCAGCAACCGGTCGAGAGTGGCGAGGAGGATCGCCGGGCGCTGCTGAGCGACTTGGCCACAAGGGCCGACGCGGAAGCTCGAGAGGCTGGCCGCCTGTGGCGCTCCAGCCTCGTAGCTCTCGGCAGTGAGCTCGAGCGGGCGGCGCAGGCGATCGCGCAACGCCTCCGTGCCGGTGCCTTCGTGCACACCTTCGGCCGCGGCGAGAGCTCGCTTGACGCCGCTTGTGGGGCGGCGTTGTTCAGCCGGTCCCGAGGTGCCTCGGCGCCTGCCAGGAGTCTCGTCGCCGACGGGGCTGGGATGACCGCGCCCTGCCAGGACACCGGCCACGAGCTCAACTTCTCCAGGCAACTGGCGGCTTTGGCTCGCGCCGGCGACATCGCGATCGGTTACTCGACAGATCCGGAGGCGGACAATGTCATGGGCGCCTTCGAAGAGGCCGGACGACACGGCCTCTTGACCGTCGGCTTCCTCGGATGCGTGCGCGGCCAGATGGCAACACGCGACGTGCCCGACCACTGCTTCGCCGTGCCCTCGCGTAACCCGCACCGGATCCGGGAAGCCGTGACGGCACTCAGTTATGACCTCTGGGTGAGGGTGGAACAACTCCTGACACCGGACGGCGAGCATCAAACCTTGAGCCGGCAGCAGACTGCCGCTGACCACGGACCACTCTTAACAGAGGAGGCAAGGTGAGCGAGGAGGACGAAGGCGCAGGCAACTCGGGGGCCACAGCGTCGCCACCGACGACAGCGGGTGAGGGTCCGAGCGGGGGCGAAGCCGCCGTGCTCGAGCGCATCGAGGCCTTCCGGCGGCGGCGGCCCCGGTTCCGGGATGACTTCATCACCTTGGCGCACGGCGCCGGTGGCAAGGCATCGGCAGCGTTGATCGACGCCGTGTTCCTGGACGCTTTCGGGGGTCTCGAGAGGCCGCCGCTGACCGATGCCGCCCTCATCGCGCCGGGTCACGGTGAGACGCTGGCGTTCACCACCGATTCGTTCGTCGTGAAGCCGCTGCGTTTCCCCGGCGGATCGATTGGTCACCTCGCGGTCCACGGCACGGTCAATGACCTGGCCGTGATGGGAGCGCGGCCCCGCTGGCTTTCGGCGGCGTTCGTCATCGAGGAGGGCTTCGCGATAAGCGAGCTTCGCCGGGTCGTCGCCGACATGTCCCAGGCCGCCGCGGCCTGCGGCGTGACGATCGTGACCGGGGACACGAAGGTGGTCGGCCGAGGCGCCGCCGACGGGCTGTATGTGACCACGGCCGGCATCGGCGTGATCCCTCCGGGACGCCGCGTCGGAGCCGATCTCGTCACGCGCGGCGATCGCGTTCTCATCTCCGGCACGATTGCCGATCACGGCATGGCGGTGATGCTGGCGAGAGGCGACCTGGCCCTCGAGGCAGAGCTCAAGTCCGACACCGCCCCGCTGAACGAGCTCGTCGAGGTATTGTTCGCCGCCGCCCCATCGACCCGCTGGATGCGGGACCCGACGCGCGGCGGTGTCGGGACCGTGTGCAACGAGCTTGCCCACGACACCGGCCTCGCTGTCGTGCTGGACGAATCTGCGCTCCCGATCGATCCCGCCGTCGGCGGGGCCTGTGACCTGCTCGGGATCGATCCCCTCTATGTTGCGAACGAAGGCAAGCTCCTGGCAGTCGTCGCCGCCAAGGAGGCCGACGCGGCCGTCGAGGCGTTGCGCAGCCATCCGCTCGGCGCCCGCGCCATGGTGATCGGCGACATCCGCGCCGAGCCTCAGGGCATCGTCGTGCTGCGCACATCGTTCGGGGGAACCCGGATCGTCGACATGCTGGTCGGCGACCCGTTGCCGCGGATCTGCTAGCGCCTGGTGAGCAAGTTGCCTCGGCTCACCGAGCGTCGGCGCGTGAGGGTGACAGGGACGGTGCAAGGCGTCGGCTTCCGGCCTTTCGTGTTCCGCCACGCCGTGTCCCTCGGCCTCGTCGGCGTCGTGCTGAACGACTCCTCGGGTGTCCTGATCGAGGTCGAGGGCAGGTCAGCAGACGTGGCGGAGCTCTGCCGGCTGTTGCGGGAGGACCCGCCACCGCTCGCCCGGGTCACGTCGGTCGAGTGGGCCACGCTGCCCCCAGGCGGGAGCTTCGACAGCTTCCGCATCGTCGAGAGCAGCGCGGATCGGGTCCCGAACGTGGCCGTCAGCGTCGACAGCGCCACCTGCGACGACTGCCTGTCCGAGGTGGACGACCCTCACGACCGCCGGCACGGCTATCCCTTCACCAACTGCACGAACTGCGGGCCGCGCTACACGATCGTGCTCTCGGTCCCCTATGACCGGCCCGCCACGACCATGGCCGGTTTCAAGATGTGCGCTGAGTGCCAGGCGGAGTACGACGACCCGGCGAACAGGAGATTCCACGCGCAGCCGAACGCCTGTGCCACCTGCGGACCGCAGATCTCCTTCTACGACCCGGGTGGCCGTCTTCTGGCCGAAGCCGGCGCGGCGCTCGACGCGGTGGCGGAGACGCTCTGTGCAGGTCGGATCGCCGCGGTGAAGGGCATCGGGGGCTATCACCTGGCCTGTGACGCGACCAGTCACGAGGCGGTGGCAGAACTGCGACACCGCAAAGCAAGGGACGACAAGCCGTTCGCGCTCATGGTGGCGGACCTCGAGGTGGCGAGGTCCCTGTGCGTGCTCGACCCCGACGCCGAGTCCGCCCTCTGCTCGGTGGCGCGCCCCATCGTGCTGGCCCGCAGAAGACCGGGCGCCGCGGTCGCGCAGGGCGTGGCACCGGGAATGCCCGACCTGGGGCTGATGCTCCCCTACACGCCCTTGCACCACCTTCTCATGGCCAAGGTCGCACGACCGCTCGTACTGAGCAGCGGCAACCAGTCCGACGACCCGATCGCGCAAACGGACGAGGACGCGTTCGCCCGCCTCGGACCGATGGTCGACGGCGTGCTGGCGCACGATCGCCGGATTCACATCCGCTGCGATGATTCGGTCGTGCGGGCGTCAGGACGCCGCCTGCAAATGGTGCGGCGGTCCCGCGGCTATGCGCCGGAAACCCTGCCTCTGCCACGCGAGGCGGCCCGCCAAGTGCTTGGCGTGGGCGCCGAGCTCAAGAGCACCGTCTCGGTGGCCAAGGAGTCATTCGTCGTGTGCAGCCAACACATCGGCGATCTGGAGCACCTCGCCACCTATCAGGCCTTCCTGCAAGCGACTGTCCACCTGTGCCGGTTGTTCGGGATCGAACCGGACGTCGTCGCCCATGACCTGCACCCCGAGTACCTCTCCACTAAGTACGCCCTCGATCTCGACCTCGAGCCGTGGCCCGTGCAGCACCACCACGCCCACATCGCCTCGTGCCTGGCTGGGCACGGGCACACCGGCACGGTGCTCGGTATCGCCTTCGACGGCCTCGGCTACGGCACGGACGGGACGATGTGGGGAGGCGAGTTCCTCGTCGCCGACTTCAACGGTTTCGAACGGGTCGCGCACCTGCTTCCGGTCCCGATGCCGGGTGGTGCGGCCGCCGTTCGCGAGCCGTGGCGAATGGCGCTCGCCTGGACGGCGCAAGCCGTAGGCCCGGACGCCGCCGCCCGGCTCGGCGCCGGGCTCGATCCCCGCTGGGAGCAGGTCCTGGCTCTCGCTGTCGGTGACGGAGGTCAGCGCCACTCGACCGTCACCACCAGTGTCGGCCGCCTCTTCGACGCCGTCGCCGCAGTGTTGGGCCTGCGCGCACGGGTCACCTACGAGGGCCAGGCCGCGATCGAGCTTGAAGCCCTTGCGCGCTCGGTATCCCGCGCGTCGGCGCGGGCGTACCCGAGCGAGATCGTCGAGGCCGCCAGCCCCTACGGCCTCGACGTGCTCGATCCGTCCCCTTTGATCGCCAGGGTGCTGAAGGAGGTGGAACAGGGAACCGACCGCGCCGTGATCGCAGCCGGGTTCCACGAGGGTCTCGGGCGCGCCACCGCCACCTTGGCGGCACGACTCAGCCGCAGGCACGGCCTCGATACGGTCGCCCTGAGTGGGGGCGTGTTCCAGAACGTGCGCTTCAGCGACGTCGTCGAGGACGCTCTTATCGCCGAGGGGCTCACCGTTCTCACGCACGAGTCGTTGCCCCCCAACGACGGCGGTATAAGCGTCGGCCAAGCGGCGATCGCCGCCCTCGGCACGCGTCTTTAGGGAACGGTCCCGGCACTAACGGGGCCGCCCATGGTGACGGCGACCTGCCTGTGAAGGCGACCGAAGTTGTAGTAGGCCGCACACGCCCCCTCGGAGGAGACCATGCAGGTGCCAATGGGGGTCTCAGGAGTGCATGCGGTGCCGAACACCTTGCACTCCCACGGCTTGATGGCACCCTTCAGCACCTCGCCACACTGGCAGGCCTTCGGGTCCGGGACACGCACGCCCGGCACGTCGAAAAGAAGCTCCGCGTCCCACCTGGCGAACTGCGGGCGCAGCTTGAGGCCGCTCTCGGGGATGAAGCCCAGGCCGCGCCACTCGAACTGCGGCCGGACCTCGAAGACCTCGTTCATGATTGCAAGCGCCCGCGGATTGCCGGCCTCGCTCACACAGCGCGTGTACTGGTTCTCCACACAACAGCGGGCCTCGCTGAACTGAGTCAGAAGCATCGCGATCGCCTCGAGGATGTCGAGCGGCTCGAAACCAGCCGTCACGAAGGGCTTGCCGTACTCGTCCGCGACGAACCGGTACACGAGCTGGCCGACAACCGTCGACACGTGACCGGGCCCGATGAACCCGTCGAGGCGGAGGTTCGGGGACTCGAGGATGGCCCTGAGCGGGGGGACGATCGTCACGTGGTTCGAGAAGATGCTGAAGTTCATGACCGCGTCCTTCCTCGCCTTCAGCACAGTTGCCGCGGTCGAAGGAGCCGTGGTCTCAAAGCCCACGGCGAAGAACACGACGGGCCGCTCGGGGTTCTCGGCGGCGGTCCGCAGGGCATCGAGCGGCGAGTAGACGACCCGGACGTCGGCTCCCCGCGCCTTGGCGCCGAGCAGACTGCCCTTCGAGCCGGGCACGCGCATCATGTCGCCGAAGGAGGTGAAGATGACCCCGGGCACCTCCGCCACCGCGACGGCGTCGTCGATGCGACCCATCGGGATCACGCACACGGGGCACCCGGGGCCGTGCACAAGCTCGACCGACGTCGGGAGAAGGTGCTCGATCCCGTGACGGTAGATCGTGTGCGTGTGGCCGCCGCAGACCTCCATGAACTTGTAATGCCCATCTCCGGCGAGCTCGGTTATACAGGACACGAGGGCACGCGCCGCCGCGGGGTCCCGGTACTCATCGACGAATCGCATGACGTTCCTCCCTCGCCTGCACGCGAGGCCCCGGAATCCCTGAAGCCGCCGCAGCTGCGGTGGCTTCAGCCGCACCCGCCCCCATCGCCACTACGCGATCTGCGATTCGACGACCGCTTGCACCTCGTCGGTGTAGGCCTGACCCATCAGCTGGAGACTCGCTAGAGCTCGTTGCGCCTCGGCCTCGTCGATCTTCGCCATGGCAAAGCCGACATGGATGAGAACCCAGTCGCCCGGCGCCACGTTCTCGTCCCCCAGCAGTTCGACATTGATGTTGCGCCGCACGCCGGCGACGTCAACTTTCGCCAAGTGCGTGTTCGGGTCGAGAAGCTCGACAACCTCACCGGGGATCCCGAGACACACCGCTGTTCCTCCTCCAAACCCAACACTCGACGAACTCGAGGATGAGATTCGCTCCCGCCCCTTCTGTAACGAGACTACTGGGCCGGGCGAGGGCGAAGAGCGGTGTACCGCGGTCAGCAGGACCGGGGGGGCGGAGCTGTGAACCCCACCGCTGATCACGCACCGGGACCATCCGGACACTATCCGTCAATATTCAGTTGCGGTGCGGGTACGATCTGAGCACGTAATCGCCTGAGTAACGCGTTGGGGGCAACGTGAGCTTTGACCGTGAAGTTCGAACCGGGCGGGCCGTAGGTGCGGGTCATCGGCCAACCGGGCCCGTGGTCAGCCTCGTGATCATCGTTGGTGCCGCCTTGCTCCTCACCTCAGCGGCCATCCATCTGCACCTTTGGGCCAATGGCTACAGATACAAAGCGACTATCGGACCGCTGTTCTTCGCCCAGGGTTGCGTCGGCATCCTGCTCTCGGTGCTGATCTCGCTCATCAGGCGAATCTTCGTCGCTGTGCTCGGGGCCCTTTTCGACGCCGCGACTATCGCTGCCCTGCTCGTGTCGGTCCATGTCGGGCTGTTCGGCTACCACACCGACATGAGCGCGCCTTGGGCGAAGACGTCGGTCGTCATCGAAGCGGCGTCGGCCGTCGTGCTCCTCGTGGGCGGAGCTGTTTCCGTGTGGGTCGAAAGGGCTCGTATCAGGCGCTGGCGATCGCTCAAGACACCGGCGACCTGAGCCTGTCAGGTATTGCCGCTTATCCGTTGCGGCGTCACGAACACGGCCGTCCGCCCCTCAGCTTGCATTACCCGGTCGAACTCGTCCCAATCCTGGTGAGTGCCACCAGCGGCAGCGTAAACACGCCGGAGCAGCCTCGCGAGCGGAGCAGCACCAAAGTCCTCGAACGGGTCCTCCGGCCCCACGAGCCGGACCGGGCCTTCCACCGCGACCCAGTCCGCGCCATGGCGGAACACGGCTGCTGCCCGGCCGCTTTCGCGCAGGTACTGAAGCTTGCGGGCACCCCCGGCCGCGACAAAGCCGACGCAGGCCTCCCCTGTATCGGGGAAGTCGAGGACGCCGGCTCTCACGACAGATGCGTGGATCGTCCCGTCAGACCGGGTCGTGGTAACTACGGCCAGGGAGTCTTTCCTGGCGAGGCTCCGGACGTGGTCCAGGTCGTTGGGCATCGCTCCTCCTCTATCGCTTCGTGCATGATGCCCCAGCGTCGGGGCCGGTGTCGGCCCGTTTGCGCCGCGGGCCCTTACCCACAGGCCGCCGGGCGAGTGGGCCCGTCACAAGCCGCTAGCGTCCCGCGACATGACAAGCACGTGGACAGCTCCACCGGTCGAGCGAACCGAACCCACTGGCGGCGCCGGCGAGCGTGAAGCTCTTGAGCAGTGGTTGGACTTCCATCGCGGGACGCTCCTCATGAAATGTGCCGGCCTCAGCTCTGACCAGCTGAAAACACGGGCCGTCGCGCCGTCGGGACTGTCGTTGCTCGGACTGGTCCGTCACATGGTCGAAGTCGAGCGTTGGTGGTTCCGCATGCACGCCGGCAGCGAGCAGATCGGCTTCGAGTACTGCACCGACGAGACCGACAGCTCCGACTTCGACGATCTCGAGGAGGCAGATGCGGCAGCCGACCTCGAGACTTTCCGGCGAGAGGTTGGCTCCGCACGCGCCGCGGTGCACGACAAGGATCTCGATGACGTCGTGCCGAGCCGCGGCCATCACCCGGAGCAAGTGCGCAACATACGGTGGATCTACCTCCACATGATCGAGGAGTACGCGCGACACAACGGCCACGCCGACCTGATCCGCGAGTGCATAGACGGCGCGGTCGGAGACTGACAGGTCATGGTGGCGACCGCCTGTACGAAGTCAACTGGGCGTCGGTCGAGAATGTCTCGCAAGTCCTTGTTGGGACGCACCGGACTGTCCGCTCTGGTCGCCTCCGGCGTTATGACGTTGGTGACGACGGCTTGGCCGGTTGCGCCGGCATCGGCAGGCCCCGCCCTCGCCCAGGCCGGCAAAGGCCTCACCGGGGTGATCGTGGAACCCTCCAAGCTCGGCTTCACGACCGGGATGACGCCCGTCTACGACTTCGTGGTGTCGGCGAAGAAGTCGGTTGACATGACCATGTACGAGCTTGTCGACCCGACGATGGTGAGCGCTCTCGTCGCAGACGAGAAGCGCCACGTGAACGTGCGCGTGATCCTCGACACCAATCGCGAAGCGAGCCGTAACGGGACCGCTTTTCGAGCCCTCACCGCAGGCGGCGTCAGGGTTGTTTGGGCCGACACCAGTTACGAGGCGACGCATCAAAAGACCATCACGGTCGACGCTTCCGAGTCGCTGATACTGTCGGCAAACCTCACCGCCGCGTACTACGCCACGACCCGTGACTTCGGCGTCTTCGACACCGACCCCAAGGATGTCGCGGCCATCGAGGCCGTCTTCGACGCGGACTTCGCGCACGAGCCCGTCAAACCTTCCGACGGTTCCGAGCTCGTCTGGAGCCCAGGCTCACAGTCCCAGATGCTCTCTGTGATCGACGGTGCCCACCACACCCTGTCGCTCGAGAACGAGGAGATGGGCGACTCGACGATCACCGACGCCATCGTGGCCGCTGCAAAGCGCGGAGTGAAGGTCGAGGTCACCATGACCAGGGACAGCTCCTACGACGCCGACTGGAGCGCGATCGTCAGTGCCGGGGGTCACGTCCACCTCTACAACGAGGGCTACTCGGACCTGTACATCCATGCGAAGACAACCATCGCCGATGCTGGTTTCTCCGATCAGAGGATCTACGTCGGCAGCATTAACTTCTCTCGCGCCTCGATGGACGACAACCGCGAGCTCGGTGTCATCACGACTGACGCGAAGATCCTCAACGACATCAATGTGGTGGTGACAGGGGACTATTCCGACTGCACCGCGGCCACGGACTGCAGCAACTACGACTGACCACGCGACGGCCCGCGATGGGTGGGTGTCTATTCGAAGCCATGGGAGCGACATGATGACACCGGAAAGGTGGCAGGGTCCCCTCCGGCGCTTGAGGCCCGGACGCGGCGCTGACCGACCGGACCGCCGCTATGGCCGGGCACGCTTCCTGCCCTTTGCCTCGACCCAGGACCCTGTGACAAGGGAGGGACGATCGATCGGGGTGCCGCCCGAGCAGGGTGACACCGTCGTAGACGCCCTGATTGCCAACGGCCAGCGGATCCCCGACCGCCCCGCGATGCGACATTGCGCCGCCGAGCGCCCCACCGAGGGGGAGTGGAAAGCAGTCACCTGGGCCGAGTACCTGCTGGCGGCCCGTGAGATCGCCGCGGGCCTCGCCGAGCTCGGAGTCGGACGCGGCGGGCGGGTCGCGATCCTGTCGGCGAACAGGGTGGAATGGCATCTCGCGGACCTGGGGACCCTTCTGAACGGAGCCGTGACGGTGCCCGTTTACCCGACGAGCTCACCGTCTCAGGTCGCCTACATCCTCGGTCACGCACAGGTCGAAGTGTGCTTGGTGGACACCCGCGCCCAGCTGGGCAAGCTCATCGGGATTCGCGACCAGTTGCCGGCACTCAAACGGGCGATCATCGCTGACGGCGCCAGGCGCGCGGGTGACTCCTTCGTCGTCAGCTTTGACGCGCTCCGGGGCGCCGGCGCGGACCGGCTGAGGCGTGTTCCCAGTTCTCTCGACGCGCTATCCCCTCGGGTCCGGCCCGGGGACCTTGCGACGATCGTGTACACGAGCGGCACCAGTGGCCCTCCGCGAGGGGCAATGCTCACTCACGCGAACATCATGTGGGTGCTGCGCAACGTCACGCCCGTTTATGACATCGGCGAGCGCGACCGACTCCTTTCGTTCCTACCTCTCAGCCACATAGCCGAGCGCATGATGAGCGACTTCCTGCCGATAGCCGTAGGCGGTGAGACCTGGTTCGCCCGCAACATCGCCAGCGTCGCCGAGGACCTCCCGGAGTGTCGGCCAACCGTGTTCCTGGCGGTGCCCCGGATCTGGGAGAAGCTCCGTGAAACAGTGGAGAGCCGAGTGCGGACCCAAGCGCCACCGGTTCGCGCTGTCGTGCAGCGCTATATCGACCTCGGCCTGCGCAAGGTCGCTCACGAACAGGAAGGCTCGGCCACCAACGGATCCGCGCTCGTCCTGTATCGAGCCCTGGACCTGACGGCAGGGGCGGCTCTACGCCAGATGCTCGGCCTCGACAGGGCCCGCGTCCTGATTACGACTGCGGCACCCGCTCATCCCGAGCTCATCAGCTGGTTCCACGCCGTCGGACTGCCTCTCCTCCAGTTGTACGGACAGACGGAGGGTTGCGGCCCGACAGCCGCCAACCGAACTTCGCGCGTCCGGATCGGCACCGTGGGCACTGCTCTTCCGGGAACGAGCGTCAGGATCGCTGACGACGACGAGATCCTCGTGAAGGGAGGCAACGTGTGCCTGGGCTACTTGAACGACCCCGCCGCGACAGCCGAGCTCATCGACTCCGACGGCTGGATGCACACCGGCGACACAGGAGCTTTCGGCGCGGACGGGTCCTTGCGCATCCTCGGTCGGAAAAAGGACATCATCATCACGACGGCCGGCGAGAACATCGCGCCGGAGCCGATAGAGGTCGACCTCACGAACCACCCGCTCATCTCCGAGGCGGTCGTGGTAGGAGAAGGACGGCGATACCTGGCCGCCCTTGTCACCCTCGACCCCGATGCGCTCACGCGCTGGGCGCGACGACACAACAAGCTCGGCGATCTCGAAGCTCTCGCAGCCGACCCCGACCTGCTCGCCGAGATCCAAGCGGCCATCGATCAGGTCAACACCGAGCGGTCGCGTGCGGAGGCAATCCGCAAGTTCCGCGTCCTGGCCCACGTGCTGACAGCCGAGGACGGGGAGCTGACCCCGACGATGAAGGTCAAACGAGGCATCGTGTACGAGCACCATGCGGACGTGATCGCCGAGCTTTACTCCGGCGGGTGAACATCGCGTCACCGGCCGGGTCACTATCGTCTCGCGCGATGCCGAACCGCAAGACGCCGCCAACGCGCGGGCGCGCCCGGACCGGGCGTCTCTGGGTGCTCGCCGTCGTCGCCACTCTGCTCCCCGTATTGGCGGCGCGCGCCACCCCCCCGGCGGCCGCCGGGCAGGCGATCACCAGGCGCAGCGAAGCGCGGCCCGCACGAGCTGTTTCACCAAGGTCCGTGCAGGCGCCACGAAATCTGCAAGACGTCGCGGGCGCGCCGATCCCCTTCGGGGCGGCGCAGTATTTCGGCACGGTCGCGCTGAAGGACTCGAGCTCCGGAATGGCCGCCATGGCCGCCAGCCAGAACGGACGCGGCTACCTGCTCGTGACCGGCGGCGGCGGCGTGTTCGGTTTCGGTGACGCCAGGTTCCACGGCACGGTCGCCGCCTGGCACAAGGCTCATGTGGTCGCGATCGCCGAGACCGGCAACGGAGGCGGCTACTGGCTGGCGTGCGCGTCCGGCCAAGTCTTCAGCTTCGGTGACGCCAGGTTCCACGGCTCGCCGGGCGGCCAGCTCAGTACTGCGATCGTCGCCATGGCGGCCACGCCAGGAGGCCGCGGCTACTGGCTCGCGGCCTCGGGTGGGCGCGTCTTCGGTTACGGAGACGCCGACGTCTACGGTTCGGCCACCCCTGAACTCCACGGTGATCGCATCGTGGCCCTGGCGGCCACTCCCGACGGCAAGGGCTACTGGCTCGTCACTTCGCACGGCCGCGTCTTCGGTTACGGTGACGCCCACTCCGACGGCTCGGCAACCGGTGAGCTCGGCAGCGACCGCATCGTGGCCATGGCGGCCACTCCCGACGCCAAGGGCTATTGGCTGGTATCGGCGGGCGGGCGCGTCTTCCACTACGGCGACGCCCACTCCTACGGCTCGGCAACCGGTGAGCTCGACGGCGACCGCATCGTGGCCATGGCGGCCACGCCCGACGGGAGTGGCTACTGGCTGCTGGCGTCGATCCCACCACCCGTGGGACTCCCGGCACCTGGCCCGGGCTTCCTCGCCGGCCACGTCACGGCGATCGGCGACTCGGTGATGCTCGACGCCGCGCCCGCCCTGGAGGCGGACATCCCCGGCATAGAAGTCGAAGCGGCCGTCAGCCGCCAATGGGATGCGGGCATCGCTGTCGCGCAACAGCTCAAGTCCGAAGACCGCCTCGGGGCGATTGTCGTGATCGACCTCGGCACCAACGGCCCCGTGAGCACGCAGCAGTTCGCCGAGATGATGAATGTTCTCGCCGGCGCCTCCCGTGTCGTGTTCGTCACCGTGCATCTTCCCCCGGGCTACTCGTGGGTGAACTCGGTGAACGTCACCTTGGCACAAGGTGTGCAGAGTTACCCGCGGGACCGGCTCGCCGACTTCAACAAGCTGGCTGACGCGAACCCGCAATGGTTCTACTCCGACGGTGTTCACATGCCGATCGGCGGCCTGGGTGCCCAAGCGATGGCCAGCCTCATCAAGTCCGAAATCTGAGCGCCAGGCGACTAGGCCGCGCGTCGAAGAACCAGTTGGCGACGGGAGAACAAGGACTGGCGACGGCGGGTGTTTCGACGGTGATCGGTCGTCTTGGCAGCGCTGGCAAGCGAGCCGCGCGGCCAGCACTGCAAGCCGGACGGACTCCAAAAGCCCACGGGCGGTGTTCGAACCGGTCGCCACTGTGATCCAGGGAAACCGGCGCCAGGACCGGCACAACCACAGAGGCTGGCACCGGGCACCGGATTGCCGATACGGCTCACGCTGCGCCGCCGGGCGCTCCCGGAACGCAACTGCTGCCGAAGCTGATGCGGCGCGACCGTAGGGCCGCCCCAAGAAGGCGCCACCCGATCATGGCGGCTCCGAGGAAGCCCGTCGCCACAAGGACGAAGGCCACTGCCGTCCCCTCACAAGCGGTACGTGGCGCGCTGAGCTCTCACAGCGCGACAGCTTCGGTTGCGCCTGAACGCGCGCGCCGGGGCCGTGCGACACCTCGACTCCTATGATCGTCGGGTGGAGAACGCGGACTATGACGTCGTAGTGGTCGGCAGCGGTTTCGGGGGCAGTACGGCGGCCCTGCGTCTGACCGAGAAGGGTTACCGCGTCGCGGTCCTGGAGTCAGGCCGCCGTTTCGACGAGACCACGTTCCCGAAGACCTCGTGGCGACTGCGCTCGTTCTTCTGGGCACCCAGGCTCGGGCTTTTCGGCATCCAGCGGATGTCCGTCCTGAAGAATGTGCTGGTGCTCTCGGGCGCGGGTGTGGGTGGAGGATCCCTTGTCTACGGGAACACGCTCTACGAGCCCTTCCCGTCCTTTTTCACCGATGCCCGGTGGAGTCACATCACTGACTGGCGCGCGGAGCTGACACCGTGCTTCGACCAGGCAAAGCGCATGCTCGGCGTTGTTGCGAACCCGACCATGACGGCGGCAGATGAGGTGATGCGTGCCGTCGCCGAGGAGTTGGGCGTCGCCGAGACGTTCGGCCCCACGCCGGTGGGTGTGTTCTTCGGCGAGCCCGGGCGCGAAGTCGACGACCCGTACTTCGGCGGCGTCGGCCCGGCCCGCAGGGGCTGTACCGAGTGCGGTGAGTGCATGACCGGCTGTCGCCACGGCGCCAAGAACACGCTGCTGAAAAACTACCTGTTCCTCGCCGAACGGGGCGGTGCCAAGGTGCACCCGCTGACGACCGTCACCGGCATCCGGCCCCGGGCCGACGGTCGCTACGAAGTCACGGCCGAACGCACAGGCGCATGGCTATCCAAGCACCGGAGAACCTTCGTCGCGTCGGACGTCGTGCTAGCGGCAGGAACGATGGGTACTCAGAAGCTGCTGCACTCCATGCGCGACATCGGCAACCTCCCCAACCTCTCTCCCAGGCTCGGCGAGCTCACGCGTTCGAACTCAGAAGCGATCATCGGGGCGCGCACCTTCCTGCGCACGGCCGACTTCTCCAAAGGCGTCGCCATCACGTCGTCGTTCTACCCCGACGAGCAGACCCACATCGAGCCCGTCCGCTACGGGCACGGCAGCAACGCCATGGGGCTGTTGACCACAGCGCTGGCCGACGGCGACGGCCCGTCGCGGCTTGTGACATGGGCGCGCGAAGTGTTGCGCCATCCATTGATGATGGCGCGCAACTTGAGCATGCACAGGTGGTCTGAGCAGACCATCGCAACACTCGTCATGCAGACCCGCGAGAACTCGATGACCTGTTACACGAAACCGGGCCTCGTCGGCCGACGGCTCACATCCAAACAGGGCCACGGAGAGCCGAACCCGACTTGGATCCCGATCGGCCACGACGCGGTTCGACGCGTAGCCAGGCGCATCGGTGGATTCCCAGCAGGCGGCTGGAACGACGTCTTCAACATCCCGATGACGGCCCATCTCCTCGGCGGCGCTGTGATCGGCGACTCGCCAGAGACCGGAGTGATCGATCCCTACCACCGCGTCTACGGCCATCCCGGCCTCCATGTCGTGGACGGTGCCTCCGTCTCCGCCAATCTCGGGGTCAATCCGTCGCTCACGATCACCGCACAAGCCGAGCGCGCGATGGCGCTTTGGCCGAACAAGGGCGAAGCGGACCAGCGGGCCGAACTCGGTGACCCGTACCGGCGCATCGACCCTGTCGCCCCTCGCAATCCCGTCGTCCCAGCCGAGGCTCCTGGCGCACTGCGCCTGCGGGCGGCACCGCCGAGCTTGTGAAGCTCGGGCACCTCGCCGGGTCGGGTTTCCGAGCAGGATTGGAAGCCGCGGGTGTCAGGGGTGCGGAAAGGGGGCGATCCGCAAGGTGTGGTCCCAGACAAGGACGTGGTACCTGCCGACCTTGTAGAGGTGGGCCGGCGGTCCCCATGTCCTGTCCGCGGCGGTCATGTAGCGACCGGCGTGACTCGAAGTGCCGTACACGAGGAACTGGAAGCGTTGACCGACATACCAACTGGCAGACGACTGGGACATCATGCGCTGCACACCGTGCCTGCCGATCGACACGGGCCTCACCGCAACGGCGCCACTGCTCTCTACGGTCGTGATCGCGGCGGACCAGTACTCACCGATCCCGTTTGTGAGATCGTGAGCTTCCAGCCAGGTGGCCAGGGAACTGGCGGGCTGTGTCGGCTCGGGACGAGACAGGGCGTAACCGAGTCCGGCTCCAAAACTCAACGACACGGCCAATCCTGCGATGGCGAGTGCGCGAGTGGTCCAGCCCACCGGGACCTTCGACCAAGCCCGGGCGACGATGCGCCCGGTCAGGACACTGGCGAACACAATCGGCACAACGAGGAAGTGGACGCCGACCCCATTGGCGCCCGCGAGAATCACGAATATCGCCGATGAGCCGAGCGTCGCGAAAACCAGCACGTCGTCAAGGCGCCAGAGCTCGGGGCCGCCGGCCGGAGGTGCGCTCCGCGAACGCCCGCGGACGACACCCGCGACAAGGTTCACCAGGGCGCCTACCGAGCACGTGAGCAGGAAGAGTGCGCCGACAGCGTGCACCTCGAGCAGTTCAAGGGGGACCCCGCCAGTCGCGAGAGGGCCGTTCGTCCAACCGACGAGATCGGCCCCGTAGGTGAAGAGATGCCCGACGTTGGTGATCATTTGGCCCAGGCTGGCAATCCGTAGGGTCGCTCCCGGCTCGAACCTGCCGAGCGCGTCGGTGAGGCGAAGCGCGATCGCGCCGATCCCGCCACTGGCGACGGCGGCCGTGACCTGCGCGATGCCGCTTTGCCAGCTTCGCTCGCGCAGCATCGCCACAAGGCCGGCAACGAGCAGTGGTGCTACCGCAAACGCGACGATCATCAGGTCGCCCAGCATCCCGAATGCAAGCAGGGCCACCGCCACAACCCAGCCCCAGTCGAAGCGCCCCCGTCGTAAGGCCGCAAACGCCACGAGGGCGTAGAGAGCCGTGGCGACATGGAAACCTTTTCCAACGAACCAGTAATCCATGGCGGGAGTGGCAAAGGCGAGCAGGGCCACGACGGCGACAGCCCCGGCAAGACTCGCGGAGAGACGGTGACCGTCGCGCACGAGGAGAATGCCGACCGCAATCGCTAGCCCGGCCATAACGGCGGGTTCGGCGTAGAGAAGTCCCGGCCGAAGGCCGACGAGCCGGACCGCGAAAGCATAGAAAACGCCGTCGCTGGTCCAGTAACTGCCTGGCGCCAGGATCCAGCCATGAAGCAATAAATGGCCGTCGCCCATCGCCTGACCGACGAGGATCGTGGTCGCCTTGTCCGAGTCGGGGGCGCCTGTACGGACCGACGCGGCATAAAGGAGCGCCACCAGGCCGGCAAAGCTGGCGGCTATCGCTACCGGGACCACGGCAAGTCGAAGGCGGAGTCGCCTCAGCCATCCAGCACGTGATTCGGGAGTCGTGCCGCCGGCGTCGACCGAGATCATCGGACTAGGCCCGTGACCTCGCCCGGGAGTTTGCCTCACGGTTGGCGATCTCAGCCTCCTCGAGCGCCGGGGCGAGCGACTCACCGGCATCCGCACGGACCGGATCGGGTCGCGGCCTGCGCCGCACAAGGGGCCAGGCCGCCCACGCGAACAATGCCGCCAGGGCGGCCAGAGCGAGCCATGTCCCGATGACCAGGCGCTTTGGCATGTACCAGACGTGGACGAGATAGCGGCCGGCCGGGACCGGCGCCTTCATCATGACGCCCTTGTAGAGCGACAGGGGCAGTGCGCGGCCGTCGATGGTGGCGTGCCACCCGGGGTAGTCGGTCACGCGCAGGACGAGCTGGCTCGGTGCCGCGGCGTCGATGGTGAAGCTCCAGCTGCTCGTCACGGGGTGCTCGACAGATGAAACCGTTCCGGTGGCGCCCGAGCCGACATCTGCGACTAGGGAGAAACGCGAGGCGCCGGAAACCGCATAGAGGCGCTCGCCCGCGAACGACGCGACATAGCGCGTGTCCGGCGGCGGTGCCAGGTCAAGCCGCGTCGGCTGCAGGATCCACGCGATTCCGTACCTGCGCGCGAGAGCGGCGGAGTCGATGTCGGGCTCCACGAGGGGCGGCCCGCCCGTGCGCAGGAAGTACGCCTGCGGGATCACTGGGTCGTAGGCGGCGAACTCAGCGAGGCCGTAGCCGAGGTTGGCTTCCGGGTAGAAGCCGGCGTGCGCCATCTTCCGCGTTTGCGTCGGCGTTCCGGTATCTACGCCGACAAGACCTGATCCCACGACGGCCTCCAGCCGCGCAATCGCCGGGGTGACCGGGAAGAAGCTCTTGCTGTAGGAGTTGATCCCGACCCCGGAGAACACGAGGAAGGCGGCCTCCGCACCAAAGAGCAGCGCCACGGCCATCACGGCTGCAGTTCCGGCGCGCCGACGATGCGCGAGGGTTCGCACGAGGACGAACAGGAGACCGGCGAGAACACAGGCGGCCACGAGCCCGGTTGGCCACCACATGCTCTCGATCTTGAGCTGGTGCTGCCACGCCGGGAGGTCGTTCTCGACTGCCCCGCGCCAGAGAAAGTCAACGAATAAGGCGACGAGTGCCGTCAGGCCCCAGTACAGGGTCAGCATGCGGCGCTCGCCGCGGGCGCGGATGAGAGTCTCGAGCCCCAAAGCGGACAGCACGCCGACGGGCAGGCCGATGACCGTGCGCATCCGCTTGATCGCCAGGCCATGGAGGACCGAGTGGCTCACGAAATTCGACACGACGTGGAACCACGTCGCCTGGTAGGAGATCAACATGGTGGCGACGACCATGGCGACCATGGCGATGACCGTCGGGTGGCGCCACCAGCGCAGCACGGCGACCCCGGCCAGGACGAGCGCGATCACCCCGACGTAGACGACCGTCTCGTAGTAGTCGCCGTGCGAGTAGAACAAGCTGCTTCCCTTGACCGGAAGCCCGTAGTACCCGGGAGCGACGAGCAGGCCGAGAGAGTTCGCATCGACTCCACGCACGCCCCCCGAACCTGCCGCGCGGTGGCTGCCCCTCACGATCTGCAGTCCCGGGAACCACAGGGGCGAGGAGAGCACGGCGCCCGCGACGATCCCGACGGCAACGCGAATGACGCCAGAGGGTGAGAGCCCGCGCCTTGCCACGAGTGCCAGGACTGCCAGCACGACAAAGTAGGCCACCAGTGCTGCAGCGACGAAGAAGTACGCCTCCGGAAACCCGGCAAACACGCAAAAGGCGACCGACAGCGCCAACAGGATCACGTAAGACCGCTTCTGCTTCCAACGGTAGGCGAGGATCGCCAGCGCCATGATCCAGCCGAGCCAGGCCACGACCCCTGACAATGGCCAGGCAAGCCAAGCGGAGAGCGCGCCCGACAACATGAAGACGACCCCGCCGAACGCCGAGGCCAAAGGTCGCAGGCCGAGCACGCGGCAAAGGACGTACAGACCGGTGCCTGCAATGAGGAGCTTCATCGCCACGACGGCGAGAAACGCGAACCGGAGCGGGAAGACATAGCTGACAAGATCGGGCAGGCTCAACACGGCCGACTGGAAGTTGAGGAACTGGTTCAACCCGAGCAGGCTCAGGTCGTTCCAAAGCGGGAACTGGAGATGGTGGATCGCTGTCCAGTCGAAGGTGTTGAAAGACACCATCTCGCTGACCGAGTCGCCGTTCAGCCAGTTGTGCGGTGCGCCGGGGTACGCACTTTGGCCGAGTGAGGTGAAGCCGACGACGGAGTCAAAAGCGCCGAAGCTCCAGCCGTCCTTGACCGCCGGCGACAGGTAAGCGAGGATGAAACCGACCATGGCCGAAAGGCCGAACACGTCGCCTCCGCGGCGTGCCCACCAGCCCCCGACACGTCTACGAGATCGCGCGTGCACACCTGTCACCAGATCGACTCCGGTGTGCGCCTGGTTGTCAGAAGTGATTGATCGGCTGTGAGTCCTGTGCATCGGAACACCGACAGTTCAGCGGGTCCACAACGTCCCCGCCATTCCGGCGCACCCAGCTGGTCGAATTCCGCGCGCGCGAAGGCAGCTCTTGAGCAAGGCGGCTGCTCGTCCCTGTAGCGCTCCCGCGACGATGGGAGCGATCCGGAAACGCCCTTCAGATGCATCGCTCAGACGAGAAGGGAGGCGCCATGGCGCTCACCTTGCCCACAAAGACGACTGACCTGTCGGTGGCTAGTGGTCGTGGCGCCACTCGGCGCATGTCCACATAGGGACGACGCCGACAGCCTAGACAGGCGCGCTGCTCGCAGCATGCGGCGGTGGGCACGGCTCACAGTGTTACAGCTCCACCTCGAGCTGGGCGCGCGGCAACGCTCTCGGCCTCGCGTCTCGTCGACCAGGCGCGCGGCCCTTCGGAAGTTCACGTGAGTTGGGTGCAGCGCGACCTATCCGCCGACACAGCCCCTCTCCGATGAACACCTCAAGTACCGGGGTGGCCACAGCTCAGCCGAGCGGTCAGCAGCCTCGCCGCAGCGGGAGGTGTGCTGTCAGCATCCCACCGCATGACTTTCGCCCCTACCGATTCGGGTGTCACCCGTCCACGATTGCGGAGATGGCCAGGACATACCGATTGGGACTCGCCCGGCGTGCTGTCAACGTCGTGTACACGCGGATGGTCAGGCGAGGGCGCGGTCCGAGTCTTCTGCACCTGCTCACGGTGCGGGGGCAGAGAACAGGCGAGCGGCGGTCGACCCCCGTGTCCCTAATGGAACTCGACCACCGGCGATATCTTGTGGCGCCATACGGACCGGTGAGTTGGGTGAAGAACGCGGGCGGCAGGGGAGGTCTCCCTTACCAGGGGCGATCGCACGGAGCGGTTCACCCTCAGGGAGCTGGGTCCGGAGGAGGCCGTCCCAGTGTTGCGTAAGTACCTCCGCGAGATCAAGGCCGCCCGACCGTACTTCGAGGTAAACGCGGACTCCCCCGAAAGCGAGTTCCGCGGAATCGCTCCGAGCAAGCCGGTGTTTGAGCTCACTCCGCGCGGTTGAACCTTCCGGATCCGAGAGCCAGCCGCCTTCTCTTCCCGGGCGCACTGAGCAGTACACGTTGTTCGCATCGACCGCCGAATCCCTGGCCAGTGTCGGCACGCTCTTGACGGTCGCCCGCAGCGGCAAGATCGCCGTTGGCGCCAAGTACGACCACAAGACGGAACGACTCATCTGCGTGCTTTAGGACGCGAAGCCCGTCGTTCCGAGCACGCGCCAGATCGACGTTCTTGCGCTGGCACGAAGCTCAACTGCCGGGGACTTGAGGCCACTTCAGCTAACCCCGATCATTCACGCGTCCTTGTGACTTGATCGGCCCGTATCCGCGGAAAGGCCCTTCCGACAAGGGAAACTGACTGTGTCGAGCAGCAGTATCCCTCTCGAGAAGGGCACT
>Ga0181521_10000212_pt1 | contig 69504 bp, 69 predicted proteins | sample PEATcosm2014_Bin_32_FD_119764 | JGI IMG/M metagenome (GOLD analysis project Ga0181521, IMG submission 119764) | Peatland microbial communities from MTU Mesocosm Facility, Houghton, MI, USA - PEATcosm2014_Bin02_60_metaG | ecosystem: Environmental > Terrestrial > Soil > Wetlands > Peat | place... | reverse complement strand
CGAGGCGTCCCCACCACAACCACGCGTTCGCATTTCCCCGCCCGCTCAGTAAACCGGGGAACGCTCGCCCCGATCCGCCGGTTGTCCCAGCGATCCAGCACCACCCTGATGCCCGCCTTCAGCAAATCCGTCGCCAGGCTGTGCTCCACCCAGCGTTCCTGCTCCGCATCGCCCCACGCGTAGCTGATAAATAAAGCACTCCGGCGCGGCCATCTTTTCTTCCGCAACCCAGGAATTCAACCGGAAGATCGCCTGCTCGAAACGCGACCGCTGATCGGCGGCCCGGCGCTGCGCTTCCACCTCCGTAGCCTGCTTGCGGCTCAGCTGGATCGGCCCCTCCGCTTTCGGCAGCAGAACCTTCTCACCACACCTCGCACAGAACGCGAAGCCAGCGCCCAGTGCCACCTGCTCGCGCACTACCCCGCGATTCAGCTGGTGGTCTTGGGAACAACTCACCGGCTCGAAGCGCTGCACGGTCAGGTTCCGGCGGGCCAGAAAACTCTCAAACAGGCTCTGGAAAAGCCGCCGAATCGGCGCGCCCACGTCAGTACCGTAACTGAGGACGAACTGCAGTACACCCTCCCGTTCCCCTTCCTGCCGGAACGCGCACACCAGCCCGGTCCCCACCTCGTAGCGGGCCTGGTTCTTCCACTGGTTGGTGCGGGTGAACATGTGCGTGTAACCCAGAAGCACCACCAGTGACGCATACACGTTCTCCACCGACCCGGTGACCGTGTGGGAGACGCCCTCTTCGAGAGGCTTCTCTCCGTCGATGGCCGGTCTCTTGAGATTAATGAGTTCCGGAAACACAAGGTAGGTCCGCGTATTGAGCGGATCGATTTCGCGGAAGCACACGTTATGCTCCAGAAACAGGACCGCGGCCGAGTCCAGCAGAACGTTACGTTCGTCCTGAAACAGCTTTTCTAATTCAGGAAATTGATATTCACCTGCCAGCAGCCGCGACTCCTCAAGCGACCCGAGTCCCTTCTGTTGCCGGCGCGCTTCCAGCACGAAAGACGCCGCCAGGTTATTCAGCACGTCGGGCGTCGGCAGAATCCGCTGCTCCCCTTGCGACGTCGTCAGCTTAGTCACATAGCCGTGATTGGCCAGACGCCCAACGGCCGTCAGCATCTCGGCGTCGCTGAATTTCCACTGGGCGTCAGTCTTTTGGAGACTTTCCCGCAACTCGGCAGGAGTGAGAATCACTTTCCCGTCCTGGGGGCCTTCTTTCAATCCGAGAACGTAATCCTTGATTCGCTTGAACGTTTCCGTCGTGACCGTCGCCGGCTTCTGCTCCCACGGAATCAGCGCTTGTATCCGCTGCATCAGGTCTTCGACGCCGTCCCCGCGAAGCGCGCTGGTGCAGACATAACCGCTCAAACCGCGCTGCCGGCGGAATGCCTCGATCTCTTCAGTCGTGAGCCGCGGGGTGCCCGATCCGCCCGCCCGCCACCAGCACGATTGGACATTTCTGCCCAACCCTGAGTTGCTTGAGCCAGAACTCCACTCCATGCAGCGGATCGTCGTTTCGAGTCGGATCGAACAGCACGAGCGCAAGATCCGCGTCGTCGAGAAACAGCGCGTGGATCAGCCTGTAATCGGGCTGTCCCGCCAGATCCCACAAAATAGCTTCGCACTGCGCGCCATCGGTTCGTGTGCGGCGCAGTTCGTCGAGGAGCCAGAATTGCTGGCCGTGCGTGGAGGCGTGTTCCCGAAACGCGCCGTGGGCCAGGCGCCAGCCGAGCCCCGTCTTGCCAACACCCGAATCGCCCACGAGCACGATCTTGGCGCTCGTGTAGGTGACGGACGATCCGACAGCTTGGCCAAACAGGACTAAGGGATCGAGCTCCCGGATGTGGATGACATGGTCCGCTGTGCCTGCCGGCGTGCCGGGATCCGAACCAACCGTAGCGAGCAACGGCAGGTGAGGATTAAATGCCAGCCCGGCCAACGCCCATCTGGAAGCTGGCTCTGGAATCACACCTAAGCAGTCTCCCCGATCCGCATTCCAGAGGCGAACCGTGGAATCGTCTGATTTTGTAGCAAGCAATCGATCGACCGGTGCGTAAGCGACACAACTGAGCACGCCCGTGTGACCTTCCAGCGCGCGCGTGAGCCGACCGGAATTGGCATCCCACAAAACAAGGTCACCTCCCATATTCCCAGCGGCGAGTGTGCCGCCCAATGGGTCAAATGCCACGCTATAGACAACCGATGCCGCACTCTTCAGCGTGTGGATCAACTGCCCGCTGACAACATCCCAGAGACTGACCCCTCCGTCATCGTCTCCGCTGGCGAGCATTCGGCCCGTAGGATCATACGTAGCACTCCATGGCCGGTGGATTTTCAACTCGCGAACGATCCGCCCACTTACCGAATTCCAGAGCCTGACCGCGCCTACATCCGCGCTGGCGATTATGCCGCCCTTCGGGCCAAACGCGGCGCTTAAAACTGGTTGGCTGTGGCCTTTCAGCGTGCGAAGCAGGCGGCCGGTTGTCGGATTCCAGAGCTTGACCGTTCCGTCCCCGCTCGCGCTGGCAAGGGTACCGCCTTTCGGATCAAAAGCGAGGGCGAAAACCGTCTCTTTGTGGCCGTTGATTGTCCGCAGGCACTCGCCCGTCTCGGCATCCCAGAGTCGTATCGTCTGGTCCTGTGATGGTGAAGCCAGCGTCCGGCCATCCGGCGACCAAGCAATTCGACCGATCGGGGCCGTGTGCCCTCCCAGCGTGCGCAGGAGCTTGACGCCAGCCGGGAGTTCCGGCTGAGCAGCGACTTTCGGGTTCTGGCTACGCTTCTTTTGAGGCAATCGATGTTCCTTCACATTCTACTGACCAAGCGGACATTTGTCCCCGCGGGCCGATGCTCGCCGGGAAGTCACGGGGCTGTCGCCACCGCAAGACTGGTCAGGTGACCAGTATGGGACATGTTAACGTAAGAATCATGAAGCATCAGGTTGTGAGCGTAACCGAGTTCAAGGCGAGATGCCTCGCGCTGCTCGATGGCATCGGAGAGCGCGGGGGTACGATCACAATCACAAAACGGGGCCGGCCGCTCGCCAGCGTGGGACCGGTACGGCGGTCCGCATGGAAGTCTCCGGAGGGCGCATGGGCCGGAAAAGCGACGATCGCCGATGACGCCCTCGAAGCCGATACGTCGGGGCTTTGGGAAGTTCTCCGTGAGCGCAAAGAGGCACGGAGCTGAATCCCCGCTTACTGCTCGACACACATATAGCGGTTCGCTGGCTGGCGGCGCCCAAGAAGCTTTCGCGGGAGCAAACGCGCGTTTTGCGGGAGGCCGTTCGCCGCCGCGAGCCCGTCGCGATCAGCGCTATCACCCTGCTCGAGATCGCCGTTCTGTTTGGCGAAGGCAAGAGCCAAAGCGAACTCCGGCTCGATGAGCTTCTAAACGAGTTCGATTCCAATCCGGCTTTTCAGATATTACCTCTCACAGTGGAGGTCGCCGCCGAGATCGCCGCACTCGGCAGATCCCTTCGGGATCCCGCCGACCGGACAATTGTCAGCACCGCCCGTGTGTGGAGGCTTGGACTCGTCACATCGGATCGGCGCATCATCGACTCAGGACTTGTGCGTATTGTCGCGTAGTCCCAATTACGAAAGTGAGGCCTGATGCTAAGGCTGGCCGCAGACGGAATCGCCGGCCGAGCGCGTCATCAGTTCCCGAACACGGGAAATCGGTCCCTCATCGCTGAGCACCCTGGACAGGACCGGATCCTGTAAAACGTCATAAATGGATCGGCGCTCGCCTTCCACCAGAACCGTTTCACTCACCAGACGAATTCCGTGGCTGTAGTCCGCGTAGCAGGCGCCGTGGACCGTGCTGAGCGGCTGAATGGGGGCGCCGCTGAGACGATGCCATCCGAAGATTGCAATCCGTCCCGGGTTACTCGCCAGCAGATTGGTGAGTACAACGTCCTTCTTGTGCCCGGAAACCAGCGCGCCCAGCGTAACACCAAGGGCATGCGACTGCTGCTCGATCTTCTCGTTGTGAATCCGGTAGTATTCGGTGGATCTCATCTGCGGACCGGCCGTCATCGGCTCGGGCGAGAAGTGAAACGCCGATTGCTCATAGATGGCGTTGACGATCTTCCTCGTCGGCAGGATATATCCCATGCTGGCGGCAATCGTGGAAGCCGTGTAAAGATTCATGGGAATGCGGAGAAAATCCTGGTCCGAGCCGATGGCGAGGTACTCGGGCATGACGAAAACCGTCGCGGTAATCGGTTTGCCGTCGGGCGGACGATAGCTGAGTTTCACCGGAGCCAGGTTGCGGAGGAAGCCGGGCAGATTGCCGCCGAGCAGCTCTTTCAGAATGGCCTGTTCGCGCTGGCGCGAATCCATCCCGGTGACATACGCGGCGAATTGCGACCCGGTGAAGGCGCGATGGGATTCGGAAGGACCGGCTGCCAGTAACGACAAACCCAAAAGTCCCAAAACCGGCCCGCCGGAAAGATTAAGGAATCTCAACCTCTCAATTCTACACTACCGGGCTAATAGGCCGCGAAGAGTTTGCCCCAATCCGTTTGAAGCGCCTGCCGGACCCTGCGGCGCCCCACGCAGTTATACCAGTAGACGTCGTGATAGAGCCTCGATGCAATGTAGGACCAGGGCGCCAGCTGCGTTCGCAGCAGCAGGTGCTCGAGCGGCTTCAATGGTCCCCAGTAGATCATTTTCTGGCCGCGGCTGGCAAAGGTATCGGCATGCGGGTTGAAATGGAAATTGACGTCCGTGATGTCCTCGCCGACCACGTCGATCTCGCGCACGTCGCCGCAGCCCAGACCGCGCTCGTGCGCCAGCCGGATGAACTTGATCGAGAGCGGGTCGAACCCCATCATCTTCGCGGCCACGGCGTCGATCGCGACCATATCCCCGCTGGCCAGGATGTAGTTCTTGACGAGCGGAACCATGCAGCGGGGGCCGGGTCCGTCGCCGGCAAAGGTTCCATCCATGACTGCGAAGATGCCCGGATGGATTTCCTTCTGAATCGCCAGCAGGTCCACCAGGGTTTCGTGGATTACGCCATGGGTCCAATGACGCTTTTCGAAGAGCAGCCCGCCGAAAGCGTTTTTCATGGCGCCGGTCATCTGCGTAAACACGTGCGTCTTCATCGTCGGCAGGTGGATGATGTTCGATCCCACGAGCCGCTTCGGTATGCGGATTCCTTCGGGATAAATGCCGTCCAGCACAAGCATCTTTGCTTTGGGCTCAAAATGCACCCACTCTTCGCCTTCGTCATACAGATGGATGTTGCGCAGGCCGTATTTGTCCACGACGATCTGTTTGTGCTTATTGGCGATTTCGCCGCGCCTTGCGTCCACCACAACAGTCCGGTTGTGGCAGCCGTAAAGCTTGTCTTTGTAATAGCCGTCCTCCAGCAGAGTCGCGATGACGCCGTCGAGCTGCCAAGGCGTAGTGGAACAGGCCGGATAGTAGTGCTGCCAACTGATATTGATTTTGAGCGCGGTTTCGCGATCCCGGGGCAAGAACTGCCGATAGCACGCGAGGCGCATCAGCCGACCGTAATCGCCAATCACGGTGGCCGGCGCCGTTTTCAAAACCGCAACTCGAGATCGCGCCATTTAGGAACGCGCCGCCAGGCTACGCGGCGATGGATTTCACCTTCGGCGAGGCCTCTTGTCTAGCTTTAGGCGCCGTCAGATGCAGCACCCCCTTATTCAGATCGGCCGTCACCTTGTCGAGGTTGATCGTATCCGGCAAATCGAAGCGGCGGAAGAGCGTTTTCTGACCGAACTCGCAGAACCGCACATTGCCTTCGTTCAGTTCGTGCGTGTGCGAGGATGCGGCTCTGACGATCAGGGCGTCGGGCAAAGCCGTGACTTTGACCTCCCCCGGATCGAACCCCGGAGCGTTCATCCGTACTTCAAACCTGCCGTCCTGCTCGACGAGGTCGGATTCAGAGATACAGAGCAGCTCGCGCTCCGCCTTGAGCCAGTCTTCGGTGGCTAATCCATCGCCGCCGCCGCGACCTTCGAAGATCTGGAAGGCGCGCTCGCGAACTCGCTCCGTCAGAGCCCCGATCTCCTCAAAGACAGAAGCGGTTATTCCTGTTTTCTTTCCATCAACTTTTTCGATCGCGACGTGTGACATGACGTTTCCTCAAATTTTTCGGTTATCAGCTGACAGGGTTAGCAAGGGATAATTCCCCGCTATGGAACGATGGCAATGTGATCGATGACCTCGACAACGCCGGGAGCAGCCCAGGCGGCAAGCTCGGCTTCTTCGCGCTCGGACCACGAACGCACGCTGCCGTAGAGGTGAACCTTGCTGTCCATCGCCGAAACCGTGATCCGGCGCGCATCCAGTTCGGCGTTCCGGCGCAGAGCCTCTTCGATTCTCATGGATACCTCCGCTGCCGACACGCGGGGCTTGACCTTCAGGTGGTTGACCACCCCGCGCACGCCGGCCACATTGCGCACACAGCATTCAGCGCCGCGGCGCTGAAAGTCCCAATCGACGGTGCCTTCAAGCGTTACAAATCCCTCATTAACGAGAGTCTTGATCTTTTCGTCGGGCACGGTGACATTGATTTTCATGGCGTGGACGACATCGCGGGCGATCTCGGGATCGGTGCGCACGCTTGCCGGCTTCACCTCGATGTCGTTCGCCAGCGCCTTCACGCCGTAAACGCCCTGCGCCGCTTTCTCGGCGGCATATTTTTCGGCGAAAGTGTGAACGAACCCGGTCAAGGTTACGACGTTATCCGCCGTCGCGACGTTGATATCGCGGGACATCACCTGTGGATCCCAGTCAAGTTGGCTTAGGACAGCATCCCGGAGTTGTTTGTCGGTTTCTCTTATGGTCCTCGTCTGCATGGAAGTCTCCTCTTATTGCTTTGAGCGCTTTCGACTGTGCAAGTGGAGCACCGATCGGCCCGTGAGAGATAAGTCCGTGCCGATGCGGGGCTATACCTCTGTCGCGATGGGTCCTGGTTGCGCCATATCACGCAGTTTTGGAGAATATGCGGCCTCTCCACCCAAATCAGCCGGGACTTTCGAGCCGGATGCCTCTATTTGATATGCGGCAGACCGTCATCCGAGTAGACATTGTGGGGATTCCACAGCATCCAGCCATCCGAGCCGAACTCCTCCGCGGCCCTGATCTGCTCCGCTATTTCCTTCGGGCCGAACACCCGCTTGTCGAAAGCATAATCCCGGAAAGCCTGCAGCCAGGGGCGGAATCGTGCCGGAGGAAGCTGGCTGCGCTGGGCCGCCCGATCCAGTGAAAGACGCACAATCTCGTAAGGATGAGCCACGGGCATGCGGTAGCCCGGTATGCCGAACTGAAACCCGGAAGGATAGAGCATCGGGCACAGATAGTCGACCAGCGGAGCAAGTTTGTCGATCCTCTGCCCGATATCCGTATCGTTCAGATTCCAGGGGATATACCCGAAGACATCCGCCGCCAGAAACACGTTCAGTGGAGCCAGCCGGGCGCGCGCTTCCCTGAGAAATCCCGAGAGCGCGTCAACGCGATTCTGTTCGGTGTTCGCCACGGAGTAAGACACTCCCTTTGCGTCCGGGAAACGCACGTAGTCGAACTGGATCTCGTCGAAACCATTTCCGGCGGCTTCGACGGCGATGTCGATGCTGTAATCCCAAGCTTGCTTCTTTGAAGGATCAACCCACGCAAGACCTTCCCGGTCGCGCCAGATCCGGCCACCCGACGACTTCACCGCGAGGTCGGGCCGCGACTCGGCCAGAGGATTGTCTTTGAAAACAACGATGCGCGCGATCAGGTACAGTCCGCGCCCATGGAGGTCCTGGATCAGGCCGTGAATATCTCCCACGGTGACGACTCTGTTCGCGCCTAATCGTGCGGCGAGAGCCACGGAACTGCGATAAGGGATGAGACCGCGGTCGCCTTTCACATCGATGACGAGCGCGTTGATTCCCGCGCGGGCTGCCAATGCCAACGCGGGGTCCCGCAGGGTGCGGGCTCCAATTCCGTAGACCGAGAGATACAGGGCCTTGGGACGAAACGGCGTCAGGCCGATGTCCGGCGCCGCGCCTTTGAAGATGGCTGCGCCGACCTGCGTTTGCCGGTAGCCGGACGCTCGTGCTCCGACGAATCCCGCCGTCTCGCCGATTTGAAAGCGTCCGTCCTGTCCCGTGGTGGCGGTCAGGTTGCCCGAGGTGACAATCGCTCCCGGAATTGGCCGGCGGTCCGCGCGGTCAACGACTCGGCCCCTGAATGCCGCATACGCGGGTGTGCCGGGCAGAAATCCGATGATGGCGATGCAGAGCCGGACCCGTTTTATACGCAACCCCGGCAAACACTTCATCGGCCCTCTTCGCCGGTGGCGTGCGCCAACAGTCTCTCGAAAACGGACCCTTGCTGAGCGTCCGTCATCAGATATCGCGGGAAGGCCATCGGCCGGTCTGAAGCGGTCGCGGGCCGCCTGTCCAGACTGAAAGCGGCCCGATACCCGGCCTGCCGCGCTGCTTCCATCAGCCCATCGTCATAGATGCCAAAAGGCCAGGCGAGCAAATCGACCCTCTTCATGAGTTTCTGTTCCAGAATTTGCTTCGAGTGTTCCAGTTGCCAGGCGACGAAATCCCTGTAAGCGGCGTCCGTGAGCCGTCTTTTTTCAGTTTTGAAGTTCGGGTGCCAATAAGTGTGCGATTCGATGTCGAAAAGCCCGCTCCGCTCCAGTTCGATCAGCTGCGGCCAGGTCATCGCCCATTTCGCGTTCGAGATTGCGGACGGATAGATGAAGAGAGCAGCTGGAAATCCATAGCGTTTCATGCGGGGAACCATCTCGGTGTAGATGGATTCATGTCCGTCATCGGCCGTAATGACGACCGTCTTCGAAGGCAATGCGCCGCCGCCAAGAATCGAATCGACCAGTTCCCGCAACGGGATCACGTGGTACCCGCCCTGGCGGATCAGACCGAGTTGAGACTCGAAGACGCGCGTGCTGACCGTCATACTGTCCGTGACAGTTGCCCCGAATCGGTGATACACCAGGATCGGAGTTTGAACACCGGATTCGCGAACGGCGGCGAGCGATAACGATGGAACGGAAAGGAACGCGATGACGATGAGGGTCCGGAGCTTGAAACGCACTTGTGCGGATGGCATCCAGGAGAGACTCAGCACTTCCGACGCCAATGAACCGCAAGGGGTGAGAAATCGGCAACTATCGGGTCGGCGCTTGATGTTTCCCGATAGAATAGCCCAATGCGCGGACTCTTGCCTGCATTTCTGCCGATCCTCCTATTTGCTCAATCACAGCTTTTTGCTCAATCACAGCCACCGTCTCCAACTCCACAGAAAGCCGATCAGACCGATTCCGCCCCAGGGCGCAAATCAAGCGATGAGCCGGGGACAGCGAGGGACGGAGCCAGCCTGCCCGACTGGATCATGGCCCTGTTCACGATTGCCCTTTCCGGGCTCGCCGGCGCTCAGTTCTGGGCAATGCGCAAGCAAGGCGAGTACATGCGCGACGGGTTGGCGGAAACAAAAAGAGCCGTGGACGCCGCGGCCAATGCGTCCGCCACGGCCAGAATGGCGATGGAAATATCCACCAGGGCCAATGTGGGCATTGAATCCATTGTCCTGCGGGATCCCTGGCCCGCGGGAAGCCGAAGAGATGAAGGCCGCGCCGCCCGGTCTCACATCGAAGTAACGATCAAGAACTACGGCGCGACGCGCGCTAAGGAAATGTATTTTGAGTTCCGCGCCGCGATGCCGCCCTACACCGAGCAGCCGGTGTCAATCGTCAGCAAATGTACGGAACTGCATACCCTTTGTTCCGCCAAGTCCGTGTTCAAAACAATACCCGAGATGTGCAGTGAATTTTTTACGGACACGGATCTGAATCTGTTTCTGGAGGAACTTCGGGTGGACGGCCAGATTCGCTACAAAGACGTTTTCGGGCACGCCTACCATGTCGAATGTGCGGCCACGTTCGACACGGCGGCCTGGCAGTTTGAAATAGTCACAACCGTCAGATCCGATCCATAAGTTACCGCGCACAACGGACACGAACGGCCTGTGCGCTCCGATCCATAAGTTACCGCGCACAACGGACACGAACGGCCTGTGCGCTCCGATCCATAAGTTACCGCGCACAACGGACACGAACGGCCTGTGCGCTCCGTTCCATAAGTTACCGCGCACAACGGACACGAACGGCCTGTGCGCTCCGATCCATAAGTTACCGCGCACAACGGACACGAACGGCCTGTGCGCTCCGATCCGGGGCGGCGCCGCCCGTCATTGGACCAATGTTATACGCCGGCCGCCGCGCTGTAGGGGCGGGCATTCGCGAGCACGGCCATTAACGCGCCCCGCGCGGTCGAATTGAGCGGATCGTTGGACAGTCTGACTTCGGAGATGCGCACCGGAAAATCCCTGGTGCGCAGGGCGGTGGTGAAGCGGTCCAGGAAGCCTTTCGGCATAGCCGTACCACCGCTGAGCACTACCGGCACGGGCCGGTTGAGCTTGGGCAGTCTTTGGGCCGAGGCGATCTTCGATCGCAGCGTGTTCGTCAACGTCCGGATTACGTCGTCGTGATAAACCGTCAGCGCATTGTGGACGCGGTCTCCGTCCATGCTGTTCATCTGGAACGACTGTTCCTTTTGAATCCGCATCCGCGTGGCTCTTTCGCCGGTAACTGCCGCGGCGTGCGCATCGATGAAATCGCCCCCCTTGGGAATGCTGAAGCTGATTACAGGCACCGAGAGCTCCGCCAGACACACGTTGCACAATCCGCTGCCACAGGAAATTCCAAATCCCGAGTAATTGGACGCCGCCAGCTCGCCGAACACTACCGCGAGGCCTTCCTCAATGGGGCTGGCGTTGTAGCCCAGCGAGGTCAGGATCTGGCGGATGGAAGCTTCGTGATATTCGAGTCCCTCTTCCTCGTTGTCCACGGGCGCGGGGACGCTGAAGAAAGCGGTATTATCTTCGGCCCCCGATTTTCCCAGCAGCTTGGTGATGAGACGGCGAACCACGGCCAGGCTGTGCGGCTCCTGCGGATTGAGCACGCCGCGGTACATTGGCCGGCGGGTCTCGACATGGAAGACCTCGGCAAATTTCTGCGCGTCGTTGCCGGCCACCACGATTTCGTCGCCCTCCACCTCGTGAAAAACGTCCTCCTTCTGCAGCAGACTCTCGGTGAGCCTGGAATAAGGAAGAGTGATGAAGGCATTGAGTTGGGCATCGAACCGATACTTCTTGTCTTCACGCCGCGCCGCCACAATTCGGCTGGTTCCCACGTCCAGCCCGAGCGGACCATTGGTGGTTTGTTCGCTGTTGTTCATGAATTACATCTCCTCAAGCGCTGGGAATTTCCGTTGGCGCCGGCCGTCGCTGCCGCCGTTCGCCATTCGCCGCGCTTGCTTTACAGCCCAACGCATTGCCATGCTATCACAATCGTCGGGGCCGATAAGATGGCCGTCCCGGGCAGTTACCGCCGAATTCTTCGTAAATGCGACGCCATTATTCCAAACGTGAGGTTGTGTTACTGTCGAAGTTATTGTGTTGTTCCGCTCAGACAATCTCTCGTTCAGCGGGTGTTTGTCGCTCCCAGGACCAGCATGACCGGCCAGAAGCACAAAGAACCCGACACCGGTCCCGTGGCGGATTGGATCGCCGGGCAAATCCCCAACCCGCTCCTCCGATTGCGTTTTTTGCAGGCGGTCATGCGCCCCCCCGAGGAAGAGGATCGGCCGACGTCGTACAAGAGCTGGTTTCTGGTCTCGTTTCTTGTTGTGTTACTCCTTTTCACCGCGCCCGCATCGGGGCCGAGGGTCCGGGCCGCAAATGAGATTCCGCGCCTGCCCGCGGCGGCGAGCCTGGGGCCGGCAACAGTGCGGGTCGCGCCGATGCCGGAAATCTGGCAAGTGGAAGGCACGGACGCTTTCGAGACTTACAGCAACGGGCTCCGCATTGATAACCGGTACTCCATCGCCAACCACCCGCGATCGTATCTGGCTTTTTCCGCCAGGCGCCCCGACGACGCGCGGGGCGAACGCCGTTCCGTTCCGGCGGGGATCGTTTTTCACACCACTGAAAGCCTTCAGGCCCCTTTTGAACCGGGCCAGAACTCCGCACTGAAGGGCATCGGCGAATCGCTGCTCACTTATGTGAGGGCCAAGCGGGCTTACCACTTCCTGATCGACCGTTTTGGCCGTGTCTACCGGGTGGTACGGGAAACCGATTCGGCGAACCATGCCGGCACCTCGATCTGGTCCGATCCGGACTGGTTGTATTTGAATTTGAACCAGAGTTTTCTGGCTGTTTCGTTCGAAACTCAAACCTCACCCGGACAAGAAGAGGCGGCGGTCAGCCCGGCCCAGGTGCGGTCGGCGGCCATGCTGACCGACATGTTGCGCAAGCGTTACGGCATTCCAGCCCGCAACTGCGTCACCCACGCGCAGGTTTCCGTGAACGCCTCCAACCTGCAGATTGGTTACCACCTCGACTGGGCCTCCAGCTTCCCTTTTGAACAGTTGGGCCTGCCGGACAATTATGAGTTGCCCCTGCCTTCTGTATTCCAATCCGGGTTCCAATACGATTTGAGCTTTGAACGCCGGGCCGGGGCGCGGGTTTACCAGGAGGCTCAGCTTGGCGAGCAGATCCTCCGCCAACGTGCCGCCGCTGCCCATTTGCAGGTCCCTGTTTATAGAAAGGCCCTGCAGAAAAGATATCGGCGGCAACTAGCCGCGGTACGCAGCGATGCCAAACAGAGGGGCGATGAAGAATGACCAGCGCTCCGGGAGCCGGTACGCGCTCTCAGCCGGTTGCGGATCTTCAGCCTCCGCCGATTGTAAACTCTCTTCATGGTGTTCACCAAGCGACTTCGCGAGGGGGTTCGCCGCGGAGAAATCACCTGCAGCGTGCGCATTTGGACGCGTCCCCACGTCAAAGTGGGCGCCCGGTACCGCATGGAAGAAGGTGAGATCGAGGTGGATTCGATCCAGCCGATCGGTTTCGCGGATATCACTCCGCAGTTGGCGCGGGAGTCGGGTTTCCTGGGGCTGATCGATCTGCTCAAGGTGGCGAAACACGGTAAAGGCGAGAAGATATATTTGGTTCGGTTCCACTACGTGCCTCCACGCGCCAGGCGTCCCGAGAAGTCGAAAGCCGCCGCGGGACCGATCGTGAAAAGGAGTTCCTGATGCGACGGGTCACGCTTTCGGCGGCTCTTGTGTGCTTCGCCCATGGGTCATTTGCCGGCGCCGCCGGGGCACAGACGTTTCCTTACGACCACATCCATTTGAACGTGCCCGATCCGGCAGTGGCCGCCAATTGGTATGAGAAATACTTCGGCGGGCGGCGGATCACGGAGGCCCCGGACCGGCTGATGTTCGGCAGCACGCGGCTCCTGTTCCTCAAGAGAGCGGACGCGAAGCCGAGCAGCGGAAGCGCCATCGATCACGTGGGCTTCTCGTTCGCCGACGTTGACGCGAAGATGAAGGAATTCGAAGCGGCGGGCATCAGAATCGTCACGCCGGCGCGCGAAGTGCCCGGGTTCTTCAAGCTCGGGTTCGTGGAAGACCCATGGGGCACGCGCATAGAAGTCCTGCAGGATCCGGAACTGCTCGGACTGCACCACATCCACATGCGCGGGCCGAACCCGGATGAGGTTTTCAGCTGGCTTCTCGCCAAGTTCGGCGGACAGCGCACGCAGCTCAAAGGGCGCGTGGACGCGATCAAATACAGCGCCGCCGGCTTCAGCGACATGTGGATCCTGGTGCAGCGCGGCGACGCGGAGCCCAGCGAGGGGCACGCCATCGACCACATCGGCTGGCGCTCCACGGGCGCGCTGGCGAAGACGATCGACGATCTGCGCGCCAAAGGTGTGACCGTACTGACCGAACCGCGCCCGCTGCCGCTCGCGAACGGCCCTACGATCAATTTTTCCTACGTGGCCGGACCGGCCGGCGCCAAGATCGAGATCGTGGAGCGTCCCGGACTCAAGCCTGGGCAGTGAGGGTTGTCAACGCAGGCACCGCGTCGCTTAATGCGCGCGTTGCACACGAACCATAAACGGGGCCACGAAGCCATTTGCGTTTTCAATAGCTTACCTGGAGCCAGCGGGCACCAGGGAGTTCCGATGTCTCCCTCTGTGGTTCGGTTCGGGAGGAGGCCAACCGGAGCATCCGCAATTCGCGATTCGCGAATGTAGAATGACAGTATGGCCCTGAAACCACAGGACATTTACGTGGTGCTGAAAATTGTGGCCTCCGGGTTCCGGGGGCCATACGCACAGCTCGCAAATGAATTGGCCATGAGCCCGTCCGAAGTACATGCTTGCGTGAGACGCGCCCAATCAGCGAAGCTGATCCACGGGCCTGAGCTCCAGAACCGCCCCAACCTCGCCGCTCTGGAGGAGTTCCTGGTGCATGGGCTGAAGTACGCGTTCCCAGCTGAGCGGGGGGAATTTACCCGCGGCGTTCCCACTTCGTACGCAGCCGAACCGTTGCGGGATGTAATTGGACAGGGCAACGAGCCGATTCCAGTGTGGCCATATCCACAGGGGAAAGAACGCGGCATTGCATTTGAACCCCTGTACAAGACCGCGCCGGGCGCAGCTATGCGCGACCCTGCGTTCTACGAATACCTGGCTTTGGCCGACGCTCTCCGGGACGGGCGTGCGCGCGAGCGGAAGTACGCCGAACAGGAACTTCATCGTCGTTTCCGGAAGGCAAATGCGCAATCCAAACCTTGACCAACTCGTCGCCGCCGCCGATGCTCTTCGTCCGCTGTTGCCTGAATTAGTGTTTGTCGGAGGCTGTATAACTGGCCTCCTGATCACGGACGAAGCGGCCGGTGAACCGCGCGGAACGATCGATGTGGATGCCATCGCCGAAATCACATCGTACGCGCAATACGCGGAGTTCGGCGATCGCCTCCGCAGTCTCGGCTTCAATGAAGACACCAGCGAGGGCGCCCCTGTTTGCCGATGGATTCAGGGCGAGACGATTCTCGACGTCATGCCGCTCAACGAGAACATTCTGGGATTTTCGAACCGCTGGTACAAGGCCGCAATGGAATCGTCCGTAACGAAAAAACTCCGCGACGATCTTGAGATTCGGATGGTCACCGCCCCGTATTTCGTCGCGACCAAGCTCGAAGCGTTCAAGGGGCGCGGAGGTGGAGATTTTCTTGGGAGTCACGATCTGGAGGACGTCGTGTCAGTCGTTGATGGGCGCGAAACTCTGAGCGCCGAAGTGCGAGACGCGGGAACGAATCTTAGCGAGTATGTGGGTCGCGAGGTCGCGAAATTGCTGGCAAATACTGGCTTCATCGATGCGCTGCCCGGTTTCCTTCTTCCCGATGCGGCAACCCAGTCGCGAATCGGAATCGTCCTCGGGCGACTGCGCGATCTGGTGTCGATTTGATCGCGGTTTTGAGGCAACAACCCCTACGAAATTGCTCACAAAACTGCGGCAATTTTGAGGGCAACTCCAGCACCGTCGCCCCCAGACAGGCGGAAGATCGCCACGCAGATGTCCTTTATGGACTTGCTTATGGTCTCACTTACGGCACACCGGGTAACTGAGTCAATGTCGAACAACAATTTGCAGAGCGACGCATGCCACGCTCTGGCGGCGTACGAGGTCAGGCAGATTACAGGAGCGACCTATTTCTCGCTCCTGCCGCCGCTGTGGGGGGGCGCTCTGGTTCACCGCCTGCCGGGAACTACTTATCCGTGCTTCGAGTCAATCGCCCGTTCTCGCTCGGTTGATGAAATTGATTACGATATCGACAGACTGCCAGAACGCGTACAGGGGATGGACCTTCGCTATTCCGAGTCATGGAGATTCCGAAGAAAGGCTATTCCAATGAGGCCGACGAGTGCGTTCATTTGCCCATCAGGCTGTAGGCCTTTGATCTCCGATGGTGTTGCGGCCAACCATAGCAGGGTCCGAAACATTCTTGGGCTAAAGTGTCGTCGTAGATTCCTGCCTGTGCAATTGTCGCAGTATTCACCTGTGCAATTCCGGCGTTTTTTTGTTAAAAACTCTCAGCCAAGTTATTGAAAAATAGATGGTTGCCCATCGTGTGAATTTATTTTAGTTATTCACAGTTCTATTGCACAGCCGAAGGATGTACCTTGAGGTCCGCAGGTGTAAAACATGAATCGCAGTCGCCGTTTCAGTCCCAAGAAGATTGACGACTACCTTATCCGTGCCGTCGCTTTGATCTGCCTGATCCATAGCCTTTTTCAGTTCGTAGCCTATGAATTTGGTTTCACGTTTGGAGTATCTCATGCAGCCGTGATTTCAGCGCCTGTTCCCTCGGGCTCTTGCCCGGTCTCGAATGCCATACCTCCACAACCGGGCCCCAGATCGTATGCATCGTCTCCGGCTACTTCACCGTGATGTCAATCGTGACATCGTGTGTACGGTTGGGTTCAACAGCAATTTGGCCATCCCGGGGGCTGCGTTGCCGCTCCCTCACGGTCACGGTTCGGAAACGACTGTCGATTCCACATAACCTCCGAGCCGCGCGCGTCGATAGGCAGTGATTCAGCCCCAAAACAGTTGAGCATCCTTTGCCAAGAAGCCGGCGGCGAGAGCGACCGACCGCCAGCGCTACCCGGTTTTTCCCAGGTAGTAGAAGCGCACAAGGAAGAGAACAGTCAAGCCGTAAACCATCCAGTTCACCTGCCGGAATCTTCCCCGCAGCACCTTGATCAGCGTGTAAGCGCAGAAACCAAAGGCCAGGCCATTGGCAATGCTGTAGGTCAACGGAATCGCCAGCATAGTAAGGAACGCGGGAATGGCAATTTCCGGATCGGTCCACGAGATCTCCGCTACCGACGTCATCATCATGCTGCCCACAATGATCAGCGCGGGCGCAGTCGCCGCTCCCGGAATCGCCCCAGCCAGAGGAGCGACGAACAGCGCCACGCCGAACAACAAACCAGTGACGATGGCGGTCACGCCCGATCTTCCGCCGGCAGCGACGCCGGCCGAGCTTTCGATGTAGCTGACCACGGTGGATGTTCCGGCCATGGAGCCGGCGACGGTCGCAAGGGCGTCGCTGTAGAGAATCCGGTTCAGCCGGGGAACCGCGCCCGATTGTCCAAACAGGCCGGCCTTCTTTCCCACTGCCAGCAGCGTTCCGACGTTGTCGAAGAGATCCACAAACAGAAACACGAATACAATCTCGACCACTCCCAGCCGCAGAGCGCCGCGAATATCCAGCTGCATGGCGGTCGAAGCGATATCCCGCACGCTGTAAGGCTGCGGCTGCCAGTCGACGGCGCCGGTCGCCGCGGCGGCCAACCAGGCAGCCAGCACGCCTATCAGAATCGCCGCTTTCCAACGCGCGCACAACAGGACCGCCATGACGAGCAATCCAAACAAGGCGAGCAGCGTGGTGGAATTGCGCAAGTCTCCCAGCGACACGAGAGTGGACTGGCTCGGCACGATGATGCCGGCGTTGCGGAACCCGATAAGCGCAATAAAAAGGCCCACACCCGCCGCTACGGCAGAGTAAAGTTCGTGCGGGATCGCATTGACGATCAACTGCCGGACGCCGGCCGCGGTGAGCAGCAGGAACGCCACGCCGGAAAGAAAGACGGCTCCCAGCGCGACGTGCCAGTCAACCCCCATCCCCTTCACCACTGTGTAGGTGAAATAGGCATTGAGCCCCATGCCCGGCGCGAGCGCAATCGGATAGCGCGCAAACGCACCCATCAACAGGCTGCCAAGCGCCGCAGCCAGGCAGGTCGCGGCGGTGACGCCGGCGGCGGGCATACCGGCTTCGTGCAGGATCGACGGGTTGACGAAGATTATGTACGCCATCGTCATGAACGTGGTCACGCCGGCGAGAAGCTCCGTCTTCCAGTTGGTTCCCAGCGCCGCGAACTCGAAGTACCGTTCCGCGCGCTCAATGAGAGGCATGACGGATTCTACCGTGGTTCTTATTTGTTGGCTTTCCCGTCACTTGACGGAGCCGGTGCGGGCGTTGCTGGTGCGGGCGTTGCTGCTGCAAACCAGGCAGTGATCGCGCTTGTCTCGCCCGCGTCCAGTTTGGCGGTGACGCGTTGCGATTTCGGTGTGTAACTCAGAAGTCCGGAATTCAACTGTAACCGATCGAGGGGTATCAGAGACGGAGTCCGTTGGCCGCCGTCGTTCACAAACATCGACGCGTGGTCGACGCCCCGCAGCGCCTCGGGATTCCAACGGATCAGCAAAGTGCCGTTCAACTCGGTGGAATTGAGAGTCAGGGGAGGCTTCGGCATCCAGAACCCCCGGGTCATAAAAGCCGCTGCCACGAGCGCAAGTAAAGCGGCCGAGATTTGCAGGGCCGGGCGGACGTTGTTCCGCCGAAGCCGCGGCGATAAGCCGAAAAAAGACGCCGGTGGGCGGGCGGAGATCTGCCTGGCAACAGGTCCGGCAGCGGCCGCCTTAAGCGAAAAGAGGTCGCCGGTATCCGGCAGCCGGGTCTCGGCGGGCTTGGCCAACACCGGCTGGGCCGGCATTGGGTTCGACAAAACCGGTTTCGATAAGACAGGGGGCGGCTCGACCGGTATCGTCGCGGTTTTCGTTTCCGGCGCGGATTCTGCCGGCGATGGCCGCCATTCGTCCACCTCACACTCGACAGCCTTTACTACCGCGCCACTCTCATCCCGAAAAAAGAACGCGGCGCGCATCGTCTCCACTACATCAGGCCGCACGACCAGCGCAACTTGCCACGGGGCCGGAAACAGTTCGTTATAAAGGTTCAGATCGGACTGGTTCAGGTTAGCGTCGTCGCGCGTTTTCGAACAATACCATCCGATCGCACCCACCTTTCGGGAAACACCCGGCGTGCCGGCCTCGGCGATCATTTCCCGGCTCTCCCGCTTCTCATCCGCGGTGAGATCGAATGCGGGCCCGGCGGAGTGAGAACACGGAATATCGATGGAGTCCAGCAGCCGGATGCGCGTGCCTTTCCGCACTCCGAGCAACAAGCCACCGACGCCCATACCAACGCGGGGAGCAGCCATCAGCCCTTCGCGGGCCCGTTGGCGGATCTGTTCCATGGCAGCGCACGAATATTCGATTTGCAGGGGACTCCGGGGGTCTGACAAACGAACGGTCTGTGGCATTGAGGAAAGAGAAAACGGGCGATATCTCCGGGAATTTTCCCAAAAGAGGATGGCGCTCAGTTCCTACACTATAATGAAACCGTGCCGAAGGCAAAAGACCTCGAAAGCCGCCTGCAGAGGATCGAGCAACAACTCCGGCTCTTCCAGAAAGTCAGCCGGTTCATGGTGCGGGATATGACTCTGCAGGAGGTTCTGCAGGGCATTGTTTCCCTGGTCGTGGAATATACCGAGTGCGATTCCTGCCTGGTTTACCTTTGTGACAGCGACGATCTGGTGCTCTGCGCGTCGAACACTCATCACGATGCCGAAATCGGGCGCATCCGGCTGAAACTGAATGAGGGCCTGACGGGATGGGTGGCGCGCGAGCGGCGTTTGCTGGCAATTTCGCGCGAGGCGTACCGGGATCCGCGGTTCAAATATTTTGGCGAGCTGCCGGAGGACACGTTCGAAGCATTCCTCTCTTCGCCGGTGATCGCGCGCAACAGAGTGGTGGGGGTAATCAACGTTCAGCATCGTCAGGCGCACCAGCATACGGGGGGCGAGATGGAGGTCCTTACGACGCTTGGGGAGCAGGTGGGTTGTGCGCTCGCGCTGGCGCGCATGTCGCCTTCGAAAATGGAATCCATCAACCACGCCGAGCTGGTGCTCGCGTCCGGGCCGGTGCGCAACCGTGGCTGAGACGGGACAGTGGAGCTTGAAGTTGGCTGCGGGAGTCCTCCTCATATTTCTGGCCATGGGAGCGCCGGCATTGGGCGCGGATCCGCATTGGGACATTCAATACAGCTACCGTCAGGTGGACAGTTCGCTCGCCATCAACGATTTCCTGTTTACTTCGGAGAGCAGAGGAATTCTGTGCGGCTTCACGACGGATCGGCACGGCAACGAAAAACCGCTGGTCCTGATCACGAAAGACGGCGGCCAGCATTGGAGCGAAACACCTGTGAAGGAAGCCGGATTGTCGATGTTCTTCCTCGACGATTCGATCGGCTGGATGGTCACGGACAAAGGCGTATGGCAGACGGCGGAAGGAGGCCACAGCTGGACGAAGATGAAGGCGGCGCCATCCGGCATGCTGCGGATCTGGTTCCTTGACAGGAAGCACGGGTTTGCGGCGGGCCTGGAGAAGCGCGTGTTCGAAACCACCAACGGCGGCGACACATGGACGCTCGTGCCGATTTCGGCTCAAGCCCAGGGAGACGCGACCTATACGACTTACGGGGAGATCGCCTTCTCCGGAAACGACGGAATCATTTCCGGCTGGAACATCCCTCCGCGGCGCGGCGGCCCGGACTGGATGGAGCCCGAACGCGCGGCGCAGCGCCGTCAACTTCCCAACCTGACCATTCTGCTCCAGACAAAAGACGCCGGCAAGACATGGGTCAAGAGCGAGGCATCGGTATTCGGCCAAGTCACGCGCGTCAGTCTGGCGCCGCAGGGCATCGCCCTCGGATTGGTGGAATACAAGGACGAGTTCGACTACCCGAGCGAGGTGTACCGGATCAATACTCACCTGAACGGTACCAGCGACAGCGTGTACCGGGACAAGAACCGGGCGATTACCGACGTGCGCACTTTCGCCGGTTCGAACCGGGGTATTATCGCCGGTTACGAAACTGAAGGCACGATCTATCGCAGTCCCATTCCGGGGAAGCTGAAAGTTTTGACCAGCGACGATCTGGAGAACTGGCGGGAGATGACGGTGGATTACAGGGCAGTGGCGCATCGTGCCATGATTGCCGGACCGGATGAGAAACATCTCTGGATTGCGACGGACACTGGGATCATTCTGAAGCTGGTCACTACCGAATAGGCGCCGCAGCGCTAACCCAAAAAAGCCCGCTGCACAAACCAGTACACCGCGAGGCACGCCACGCCGATCGATACGGCCGGCTTGAGCCGATTCCAGCCGGACTTCACAAGATCCTGCACCAGCGGAAAGATGAGCAGCACGAAGGTGATCTGCCCGATCTCCACGCCCGCATTGAAGGAAAAGAGCGACAAGGCAAGGCTCGATTTGGGCAGATCCATCTCACGCAGCACATTGGAAAAGCCGAATCCGTGGACCAGTCCGAACAGGAACGTAATGTAGTACCGCTTCATGGCCCGGAAATCGAGCAGATTCTCCGCCGCCACGTATCCGATACTGAGGGCGATCAGAGACTCCGTCAGGCGCGAGGGGAGGACAACGACGTTGAATGTCGCCAGCGCCAGCGTGATGCTGTGCGCGATCGTAAACGACGTAATAATCTTGACGAGTGAACCGAGCGTGGCGGTGGCAACGAGAAGCCCGAGCAGAAAAGCCAAATGGTCGTACCCGGTGAATATGTGCTCGACGCCCAGGCGGACAAACCTCCAGAACGTTTGCAGATTCGTCGCCTGGACGCCGCTGAACGCGGCTTCCCGCGTCCGCGAATCGAGAATCGCCTCGTGCAGCGTGCCGTTCAGCCGCACGCTCATCAGATGCTGATGGCCGGCGGGCATGATCTCGTACAGGGTGGACTTCACGTCGAGCATGGCCACGTCCCGCTCAAAGACGTACAGAATCTGCATCTGAATCAGCGATCCCGCGAGCACCGAATACTTTTCGAGTCGCGTCGCGATCGGGACTGCCGGGCTTGTGACGAAGAAATGGCGCTGGACAGCGTCGAAGATGCGGCCGATTTCTTTATCGAGATCCAGGGGTTCCTTTGCGATGACCGGATTTTGAAGTTCTTTGACGTTCAACGTGAGGACGACCCGGACTTCCCTGCCCTGAATCTCCACTTTGGAGTCGCTGCGCGACACGTCGTGAGCGCACGCCAGGCCGGTGAAGACAACCAGGCCCAGGACCATCGCCCCAATGCGCATATTCAGAAGCCGCGATAAGCCTCATCGAGCAATTCGACGACGTGCACAACACGCTCGCCGTGGCCCCACCTGCGCACCCCTGCCTCGAGTTGCAGCATGCAGCCGGGATTCGCGGTGGCGACGATGTCGGCGCGCGCCAGAGTCACGTTGTCCATTTTCTTCTCCAGAATGTTCATGGACAAGTCGGTGTGCAGGATGTTGTAGATGCCCGCGCTGCCGCAGCAGATGTCTGAAAGGGGCATTTCCCTGAACTTCAGGCCCGGAATGGCCCCGAGAAGCTGTCTCGGCGCACTCCGGATTTTCTGGCCATGCGCGAGATGGCAGGAATCCTGGTAAGTGACCGTGGCATCCACCGGAACCATTTCCCGATTGAGCTCAATCGAGGCCAGGAACTCGGTGACGTCCTTCATCAGCGACGTGAACTTTCGCGCTTTTTCAAGATATTCCGGATCGTGCTCGAACAGTTCGTCGTATTCCTTCAGCGTCGATCCGCACCCGGCGGCGTTGGTGACGATCGCATCGAAGCCGGTGTTCCTGATCGACAGCACCGCATCGATATTCCGGCGTGCGAGGGTGCGCGCCTGATCGCGAATTCCGGCATGAACGTGCAGTGCGCCGCAGCAGGTCTGCCCGGCGGGAATCACTACGTCGCAGCCGTTCTTCTGAAGCACCCGCACCGTCGCCTCGTTCAGTCGCGCGAAAGAGACGTTGGCAATGCAGCCGGCCATCAGCGCGACACGGTACTTCGCCAGGCCGTCGGCGCGGAACGTCTGCCCGATGTGCCGGAAAAAGAATGGAATCTGCGCCGGGGGCGCCAGCGCTTCGCGGTCTCCCAGCGATCCCAGCAGTCTCATGACGCCGGCAATGCGCAACACTTTCTGCATTCCGCTGACCTGGTACACATAGAGCATCGCGCCCGCGGCGGTAAGCAGCACGGGAGACGGCAGCAGTTTCCGGAACACAAAATCGCGCACCATGCGGGTAAGCCACGGACGCCGGGTGTTGGCCTCGATATCGGCGCGGGCCGCTTCCACCAGACGCCCGTACCGGACACCGGAGGGACAAGCGCTTTCGCAGCCCCGGCATGCCAGACACAGATCGATATGCTCCCGGTACGAGTCGCCGATGGGCTGCCCTTCGGCAACCTGCACCATCTGATAAATCCGCCCGCGCGGCGAGTCCATTTCAACGCCGAGCTCACGATAGGTGGGGCACGCGTTGAGACAAAGCCCGCAATGCACGCAGCGGTCGAGATCGGCCTGCCGGGGCTTGTCGAGCTGAATTTCAGAGCCGACCGGGTTTTCAGAGCCGACCAAAGAGACGTCCACGATTGAGAAGATTCTCCGGATCGAACATACGCTTGATTTCCTTCATGATCGCAAAATCGCCGCCCGGTTCCGGCCACAGCGTCATGTTGGGCCGGGCGGACTCCGAGGAGAATTCGACGACGGCCTTCCAACCCCGTTTCACCGCGTCCGCCATGCATCGCGCGGCGGCTTCCGGACGCGTGAACCATCCGCGCACGACTCCGGACGCCGCGTGCGCATGCGCGGGGCCTTCAACGTTTCCCAGCGCTTCGCCGCATTCCGCCAGCGTGGTCGAAACCCTTACTACCGCGCCGGAATCGCGAAACTTTTCGAGGAACCGCGGTGTGACCGCGTGCAGGGAATTCCAGAAGCGCTGCTCTTCGTCCGCCGCCAGCGGACGCGCCGCGCCCAGGGCGGAGGCTTCGCGAATCGAGCGCTCGATGACCGCCTGGTTGCCGGCGAACATGACGGCCAGGGTAAAGTTCTTCAGGCCGATCTGCGCCGAGAGAATAGGATTCAGGATCTCAACGGCGACCGGATTGAGCACGCCGCGAATCGCCGCATTGCGCGCTTCGAGCGCCGTGCGGAGGTCTTCGAAAGTGAAGAGGATGGTCCGCGCCACCGCCGGGCGCGGGGTAAGTTTGAAATTGACGGACGCGATCGCGGCCAGCGTGCCGAACGAGCCGATCATGAGCTTACCCATATCGAGGCCGGCGACATTCTTAACCACCATGCCGCCCGACTGCACCAGCTTGCCCTCAAGCGTGGCGAATTTCATACCGATCACCAGATCGCGGGCAGTGCCGTAAAGTCTCCGCCGGGCGCCGCTGATGTTCGCGGCCACCACGCCGCCCACGGTCGCGGAATCGCAGTAAGGGCCCTCCAGCGGAATCATCTGTCCGTTGCGGGCGAGAAGGGCGTTGAGTTCGGCGAAGGGCATGCCCGATTCGACGCTGACTGTGAGATCGCGCGGTTCGTACTGAAGCAGGCACTTCATCCTCACGGTGCTGATCCGAATGTCGGCGGGCACAACCGCCCCCGCCATCAGGTGCTTTGAATTGCCGCCGAAAAGCTCGATGGTCCTGCGGGACGCGCTCGCGGAGCGAAGCGCCGCGCACAGTTCCTCGGGGGTGAAGGGTTGGACAACCGCGGGCAAGCTCCTACTTTAGCCCACTGGCGCGGACCGAAGGTCAGGTCCACAAATCCGCAACGAAATCGCCGCTGACAAGATCGCCAGCGGTACAAATTCGGCGCGGCCTGCATCCGGAACCTGCGATTACGCCGGATTCGACTCGGTTTCAGGAGCCGTTTTCGTTGCTTTGTCGAACAGGAAGTTGAGCGTTTTCTCCGTCTGGATATGCGACGCGATGCGGTCCATCGTGCCGTCTTCGCTGAGCTTCTTGCGAACGGTCGTGACCGGCTCGCGATTCTGCTGGGCGATGCGCTGCACTTCACGATCGACCTCATCGTTGGTGACGCCGATGGCTTCGCGCTCCGCCACCTTGCCCAGGATCAGCGACGCTTTTACTTCCCGAACAGCCGCGGCACGCTGCGCCTCTTTGATCTTTTCCCAATCGAGATTGAACGAACGGGGATCGACGCCCTGCTGCGCCAGCGACCGCAGCCGCTGCTCGACGCGGTTCTCGATCTGCTTCTCGACAAACTTTTCGGGAACCGGGAAATCGTTCGCATCCACCAGCTTGTCGACGAGCTTGTCCTTGGCTTCGCGCTGGGCTTCGGCTTCGCGCTGGGCGAGGATGGATTTGCGCAGCGCTTCCTTCAGTTCATCCATGTCGCGGAAATCGCCCAGATCCTGCGCGAAATCGTCGTTCACTTCCGGCAGTTCCTTGCGGCGCAGTCCCTTCACGACCACGTGGAACCGGATGGTCTTGCCGGACAATTTCTCTTGTCCGTAGTCCGCGGGATAGACGACGTCAAATTCCTTGTCGTCGCCGGGTGACGCTCCGCGCAGGTTTTCGGTAAAACCATCGAGCGTTTCCGGCCCGGCGATCAGGACCACGACTTCGTCCGACTTGATCGGCGCGTCAGCCCCCGCGAGACTTTCGAGCGAGATGACCGCGTAATCGCCATCCTGCAGCGGACGCGGATCTTCGTTCACATACGTGGCTTTGCTCTCGCGCAGTTCTTCGACGCGCTTCAGAACGTCTTCGCCGGTGACTTCGGGCTGCCGGTACGGAATCTCCACTCCCTTATATTCCGCCGGCTCAAACTCCGGGAACACTTCGAAATGCGCCTTGAAACGGAGCGGTTCGCCATCGTGGAAATGCACGTCCGAAATACCGGGGGTGCCCACGACACGGAGATTTTCCTCCTTCGCCTGCGCGTCGAAAAAGCGGGGAACGAGTTGTTCCAGAACCTGCTGCCGGATATCGCCCGCGAAATTCCGCCGCACCAGAGACGCGGGAGCCTTGCCCGGACGGAATCCCGGAAGCTTCGCCCGGTCCTGAAACGTTTTCGTAACCTTGAGAGTCTCGGCCTCGACTGCCTCGGCGGGAATCGAGATTTCAAGCTCGTGCTTACAGCCTTCCACTAATGCCAAACCGGATTTACCTCGGAGAGAAAATGTGCATGATCAGGATATCAGAACGTGGGTCAGACCATCGCTCCTTGTGATCCGGGTTCTTCCGGTTGGCGGACCACCGCAGGCGACGGTCTTACTTGGCCAGCGCGTCGTCGAGGGCTCGGGCGAGATCTTCGTAGATGATGGTTTCAGCGAAGGCCAGCCCGCCCACGTACACGGTAGGCGCGCGCGAAACACCACGCGCGACCGCCGATTGCAGATCCTGATCGATGAGAGTACTCAGCCGCTGATCCGACAGCGAATTGACGATGCCCCTGGGGTCGAGGTGGTTGCGGTACGCGAAGTCGACCAGCCACTCTTTCAAGTTCTGAGAACCGATGCTGTCCTGCTCCGACAGCAGTTCCCGGCGGATGCCGATGCCCCGTTCGGAATCCTGCTCGTAAACCCACCGCGCCGCAATTGCGGCCGGGCGCGCCCAATCGTGTTTTCCGAGCGGGAAATCGCGATGAATAAACGCGACCTTCGATCCGTACTTTGGAAGGATCTTCTGATCGAGCATTACGCGGAACCGCGCGCAGTCGCTGCACTGCAGGTCCTCATAGATCAGAACCTTGACGGAACTGGCGGGATTGCCCTCCATGACGTCGTTGCGCGCGGCGGCGATTCGACCGGCCGCCAGGATCAGCGCCAGCGCCCCCACCACCGCGATTCTCATAGCTGTACGGGGTTCTGCAACCGGAACGTCAGTCTGGTTTCCGAAGGAATTTTGACCTTCTGTCCGCTGGTGAGCACTTCCGCGCCCGTGCCCACGACCGCTCCCGAGCCCGCGCCGATTGCCGCGCCCTTGCCGCCGCCCGCAAGGGCTCCGACGATGGCGCCGAGCGCTGCCGTGCCGCCGATCACTCCAGCGCTGCGATTACCGCGCGAGCTGCTTTCGGTCTTGACGTCGGTGCTGGTGACATCCATCGTTCGGCCGTTTATCGTGATGGTCGAAAGCGCCAGCGTCAGTACGGTGCGTCCTTCAATCTTGCCGGACTGCTGGTCGGTGACCAGCCTCGTCACCACATCGGCGCCGCGTGGAATTACTTCCCGACCATTCACGTAGACCGGCTCAGCGAGGCTGGCTCGGAACGTCTGGCCGAGGCGCGCTGTGTCCGAATTCACCGAATCGATCATCCGAATGGTCACGCTGGTATCGACCGGAATCGTGATACCAGCCACCGGTTGAGGCGGCGCCGGATAATTCGCGCGGTCATTCGCAAAGCCGCGGGCCGGATAAGACGACGCGGGTGGCGGGGCCGGTTGATAGCCGGTGTCGGAGAAAATTACCGACTGCACCTGCCCTATGTCATAGCTGCGGACGTCGCCGTTCTGATCGATGCGGACCTGCCGGGCGTCTCCCCCTATATAAGTCCCCTGCACCGTGGCGCCGTTACGCAATACCAAGGTGTCCGCGCTGAGCAGCAGGGCGGTGGCGCAAATGAGACTCGCTGTGCGGGCGGAAAGGCGTAAATCGCCCGTGAGCACGTTTAGTTTCGATTTGTCAAAGATACCCATACGTCTTTTCTCCACATAATAACCGTACGGTTCATAACCGTAAAGACAGGTTTCCGACCCTTCCGGTTGCGTGAATTTCGCATGCCGGACTCAGCTGCGTTTGGCAATCGCGGGCGCGAGTTCCCGAACCACTTCTTTGCCTTTGTCGAAAGCGTCCGCGTAAGCGTCCTTCCTCTCATCCCGCGACAGGCCCGCGCCGGTTCGGTTGACCTTCTCGAGGCCCAATCCGACCACATAAGTGCCGGCGAACGCCACCGCGGCTTTGGGGATCAGCCCTCCGCCCAGCGGAATTTTTCCTACCAGTTCACGGGCCAGAGCCCGCCAGCCGAAAGCCCCCGCCGCTATCACGGCAATCTGCGTCTTTTGTTCGGCGTACCCGACGGGACGGCCGTGCGCGCCGGCAATAAGCAGCGCCATGCGGATCTGATTCATGGTGAGAAAAGCCGTGTCGGTGGCGAATTCACCGATCGCCCAGGGAAGATCGATCACGCTCGGAATGACGTTCGGCAGAGCCGTGACGAGCGCGAAAAGCGCATTCTCGCGCGAGACGCGGTGGACGATTTTATCCGCCACCGGCCGCCTGAAAAGCGGAAATCTGCGCGCCATCGCCAGTTCCAGACTGTGGTGATCGGCGACAATCGCCCGCGTCATCGATTCCGTATCCCCCGGATGGAAGATATAGCCGTTGGGCGGCAGGGGGATCCCCGGCTCGCAAAGCACAAAATCGAAACGGTTCTCAGGAGAGCCGTTCACCAGATGGACGCTCTTAAGAGCTTCGGCGCGCGCGGCATCGTCAAGCCACCAGGGAACGAGAAACCGCTCCATTTCCAGATGACCTTCTTCGCTGGCTGTCATCAGCCCGATGTTCACATCGCGATACGCGGAGCCGCGAATTTCGTCGGCGTTCAAGCCCGCATAGATCCTGCGAATGTCCTTCAAAACACTCAATGCCACTGGGTCTCCACCCTCATTCTACCGCCGACGCAATTCCTTCCGTATTACCGGAAAAGCGCCTGGTGGTATGGGCATTAGCGCGATTGCGTGGTCCGATGAAGGTGTGAAGCCATACCTGTTGGTCTTGCTTGTTCTCTCGCCTCTGCTACAGGCGGGAGACATCGGGAGCCGGGTCCTCTATGTCGGTGGGACCGTGCCGGGAGTGCGGAACAGATCGGATGCGCGCATCGACCTGCTGCGGGACGATGCCCTCATGCTGAGGATCGGCAGCAACTCTTTTCTGGTTTCATATAAGGATGTCAACACGCTGGAATACGGCCTCCGCGTCAGCCGCCGCTACGTCGAGGCGGTACTGATCTCACCGCTCTTCCTGGTGGCGAAGAAGAAGACGCATTTTCTGACGATCGGGTATACGGACCCGGACGGAAAGCAGCAGGCCATGGTTCTGGAGGTCGGCAAGGACGAAATCCGGCCGCTGCTTGTGTCGCTCGAAGCGCGCACGGGGCGGCGCGTTGAGTATCAGGACGAAGAGGCGCGCAAAGCGGGCAAGGGATGAGACTCCGGATTTCGGCAGTCCTGCTTCTGGCCTGCCCCTGGTTTGCATCGGGCGTCGAGCCGGAAGGACCGCAAAGCCTGGCGCGCGTGAAACGCATCTACGTCGAGCGGCTGGGCGGCGGCAGCGATTCCGATCAGATGCGCGACATGATCATCGCGGCGGTACAAAGCTCGAAGCTTTTTGCGATCACGGACAATGTGGACCGGGCCGACGCCACCCTTCGCGGATCGTCGGACGACAAAATCTTCACCGACGAGCACAGTTCGAGCGATTCAATCGGATTACACACCGCCTCCGGCAGTGGAAGCTCGGATAATAACGCGACGGGCATCGGCACTTCATCCCGCCAGAACTCCGGCGCGGGAATCACGGACAGCGAAACGAGCCACATCAGGGAGCGGCGTCACGAATCGTCCGCTTCGATCCGGCTGATCGATGTCAACGGAGACGTGATCTGGTCGACAACGCAGGAAAGCGCCGGCGGAAAATTTCGCGGCGCCATGGCCGATGTCGCCGACAAAGTCGCCCGCCAGTTGGCGGACGACACGCGCAAAGCCCGCGCGGCCTTTACGGCATGCGGCGGCGGCCGCGTTTTGCAGGCGCCAGGAAAAGACACGGCTGTCGCCGCATGCCCGTGAAGTACCCGGTAACTCAGTTGCGCAAACCGCTGGTATCAAGCCTGGTATCAATGCGACAATAGCGCTGAGGCCCCTGACCATTGGCACAGACGAGCGCACACCTTATCCTGGCTGACCGGCCCCCTTTATGGGGCCTCAGCGATAAGTTGACCAGCACGGCTGTCGACCGGGTCAAGGGGGCCCGTCAGGCGGTCTAAGTTCCGGGAGGTGAACCAGATGGGCGTACCCGTCTCGCAGATGTGGACGGTCGTGAGTTATGTGCTGCGCCAGCGCGCGGCCGGGCACAAGCGGTATCCGCTCGTGCTCATGCTCGAACCCCTGTTCCGGTGCAATCTGGCCTGCGCGGGATGCGGCAAGATTCAGTACCCGGCGCACGTCCTGAAGATGAACATGACGCCCGAGGAGTGCTTCAGGGCTGTCGATGAGTGCGGCGCGCCCATGGTTTCGATCCCCGGCGGCGAACCGCTTATGCACCCGGAAATCGACAAGATCGTCGAAGGTCTGGTCGCGCGCAAAAAGTACATTTATCTCTGCACGAACGCGTTGCTGCTGAAGGAAAAGCTGCATCTTTTCAAGCCCAGTAAGTACTTGAGCTTTTCCGTGCATCTTGATGGAGAGAAAGAACATCACGATTTCTCCGTTTGCAAGGAAGGGGGCTATGAACTCGCCGTAGAGGGGGTTCGTGAAGCGGTGCAGCGGGGCTTCAGGGTTACCACGAATACCACGCTTTTCGATGGCGCCGACCCTAAGAGCGTCCGCGATTTCTTCGATGAGATGATGGCGCTCGGCGTGGAAGGAATGATGCTCTCGCCGGGCTATTCGTACGACAAAGCGCCCGATCAGCAACATTTTCTGGGAAGGGCACGCACGCGTCGCCTGTTCAATGCGATTCTCTCCAACCGGAACGCCGCATGGAACTTCAATATGTCGCCGTTATTCCTCGAGTTCCTGATGGGCAAACGGCACTACACCTGCACCCCGTGGGGAATGCCGACATTCAATCTGTTCGGCTGGCAAAAGCCCTGTTACCTGCTTCAGGACGGTTATGCCGACACGTTCGCGGAATTGATGGAGGAGACGAACTGGGATAACTACGGCACGGAATCGGGCAACCCGAAATGCGCCAACTGCATGGTGCACAGTGGATACGAAGCGTCTGCCGTCCATGAACAGTTCACCTCGTTGGGAGGCTTCGCCGCGCTGGTGAAGGCGTGGTTCTCAAAGTATCCGGATCCAGCCGCTCTCCGCATGTTGGATGAGCCCGTGAAACCGGTCCACGCGCCAGCCGGCCTGGTTCAGCTCACCATGAATGCCGACGCCGGCACAGTGATGGAAACCGAGGTCGAAGCTTGAACGCGGAAGAACTCGAAGTTGTACCCGGATTCGAACATGAAAACCTGCACGGGCGGGTGTGGCAGCCTTCCTCCGAAGAGGAACTGCGCGAGGGACTGGAGAAGGCCTTCGACTATCGCGGGGACGTCACGATAACGCGGAAGGACGGCAGCGCGGTCGAGGGCTACATTTTCGATCGCCGCGCCGCCGCCACATTGTCTCAATCGCTCATCCGGATTTTCCCCCGGGGCGAATCGACTAAAATCTCGATTTCCTACTCCGACATCGCCAGCCTCGCGTTTACAGGCCGCGATACCGCCGCCGGCAAGAGTTGGGAAGCCTGGTTGAAGAAATACTGGGAAAAGAAAGCGGCCGGCGAAAAGAATATCGAGCTGACGCCGGAAAAGCTGGACTAGAGATACATCCAGGTAAATGGCGCGGAGCCGGGTGAATTCGGCCCTCGTCTGTGATAGGATCGCCTGAAATCCGTCACGGGGAGGAAACTATCATGCGGACAATTCCGCCGCTTCACGTTTTCCGTGCGCACGCCCGGAGATCGCCTCAGCCTGAACGTTATCCCGATTTCGCCGGCCGCTCGGCCGGTGTGCTCACAGCGATTTTGTTTCTCGGGGTGCTGCTGATCAGCCCCGCTCCCGGTTTCGCTCAAGTCGTCGCAATCTTTGGCGGCGCCGGAAATTGGTCCAGCGCGAACTGGGTCTGTTCCCTCGGAGGCGTCACCTATGCCTGCAGCGATCCCAATGGGCCTGGAGTTACGGCAAATATCGGGACTAACTATCTTGGCCCTCTCAATGGATCGGTCGTTCTGAATGTGCCGGTGAACCTCCCGGACGGGATTGTCCTCGGGCAGGCCGGCGGGACGGGAACGCTATTCGTGAACTCCCCGGCCAACACACTGACAGCCGGCACTCTGGAGATTGGTTTTCAGGGCACGGGCAGCGGCACCCTCAACATCCAAAGTGGCGGAGTGGTCGCCAATTCCTTCGGCATTATTGGGGACCAAACGGGATCCTCGGGATTTCTGAACGTGAGCGGCAACGGCTCGCAGTACAACAATTCCAGCCTTCTCTTTGTGGGTAACGCCGGAGCCGGTACGATGAACATCACGAATCTCGGCCTCGTCACCAGTAACTTCGCCGCAGTCGGGGTTGCCGCGGGTGGGCCGCTTAGCATAGCCACAGTTGGCGGAGGCTCAACTTGGAATGTCACGAACCAACTCGTTGTTGGCGCAAATGGGAACGGTCAATTGAAAATCAACACGGGAGCCGTAGTCAACGACAGTTGCCCTGGCTGCAGCGCTTCGGTGCTGGGGTACAGCGCCGGGTCAACCGGCACGGCCACAGTGTCCGGTCCCAACTCGGCGTGGAACAGTACGGGGAGCACAGGGCAACTCGTTGTTGGCCTCGCCGGGAACGGTAACTTGCAAGTCCTCAATGGAGCCGTGGTCAACGATACTTGCGCGAGTTGCAGCGCTGCCGTGCTTGGAGCCAACGCCGGGATAACGGGAACTGTCAGAGTCTCCGGCCCGGGGTCAACGTGGAACAACACTGGCTCCGGATTTCTGAATGTGGGATACCAGGGCAACGGCTCGCTCATGATCGACACCGGAGGCCGGGTCAACGCAGGCGAGGTAGTTGTTGGCACGTTCAGCCAGGGGAATCTGAACATCAGTTCCGGTGGCACGCTGATCGACACTGGCGCCATCGTCGGTGCTGGTGCCGGTTCCAACGGGAACGTCCTGGTAAATGCCGGAATTTGGACTAACACGGGATTACTGGTGATCGGCGGTAACGGCAAGGGGACAGTTACTCTCGAGCATGGCGGAGAGCTCAACAACGGTGGCCTCATTATCGGGACCAACGGAACGCTGATCGACGACCCGTCGACGATAGACGTAAACGGAGATTTCACGCTGGATCCCGGCGGAGTCGTACAGCTCGACATCGCCGGAACAACGCCCGACCTGATCAGTCAGCTGAATATCTCGGGCTTCGGGTCATTCCAGGGGACTATCGATCTTGACTTCATCGACGGCTTCGCGCCTGCGGCTGGCGATTCCTTTAACCTGATCAATGTCCTCGGAGGCGGCAATTTCAGTCAGGCGAATTTTGAAGTCAGCGGCCTGGAGCCGGGCTTTCAGTTCGGCGACAACTTCTCCGATGGAGAGCTTACCGTTGTGGCGGACACCAACGGGATAGCAACTCCAGAGCCGGGTTTCTGGTGGCCAGTCGCAATCGCCTCAGTTGTTCTCTCCCTTGCCGCCCTGCGGAAGAAGCAGAGAAACAGGGTCTTGATTGCAAAAATCTCAGCTGCCCAGTTCCAGACGAATTAAACGGAATTTCGAGCTTCGGTAAACTAGCCGCCCACCGGAACCGCGACTCCCAGCTGCAAAGCCGCTACGTCCGCCCATATCGCCGGCGCAACGTGCTGCACCAGCGACAGCATCGAAACCGTGAAGCCGCGCGGACCGCGGTAATTCGCCCATCTTTCCCTTGCCGTCAGGGCAATCCCCGCAGCTTCCTCGGGCAGGATGTTTTGCGCGATCGTGATGTGGGGGTGATAGGGGAACGCTTCGATGTACTCCAGGCAGCCGCGGTTCAGCGCGCCGTAAAGTTGGCTCAATTCGCCCGCTCCGCGGGCCAGCCCCAGGTAGACGACATGCGAGGCTTCAAAAATCTCAATCTCACCCAATTCGATCCGGAACGGCGCCACTCCCCTGATGTCGTCCGCGATTTTCTGAACAGTGCCCGCCAGATCGTCATAGAGCGGCCGCGGCGGCAGAATCGTGACGTGGGCGTGCGGCTTGCAGTCCGGCGTCAATTCCACCCGGAGATCATCCAGAAAACGGGCCAGCGGATCGGCTATATACGACACCAGCGCAAACTGGCTCAAAGTCTGCTCCTGGAGCGACCGATCTTCCCTCCCCGACGATTGCATTGCTGAACTCAATTGTAACCGTGAAGTATCACGCAACCAAATCGACCGGTACCCCGTACGCACGCTCCCCGGCCAAGCGGATATGAACCGCATTGTGGTAAAATTCTCTTTCCCGGAATATTTCATGCCCAAACTCAAGACCCACAAAGGTGCGTCTAAACGGTTCAAGAAGACCGGGACGGGGAAGGTTGTCCGGCAGCATGCATTTGCCCGGCACATTCTCACGTCCAAGTCGCGCAAAAGAAAAAACAAACTGCACACGGGTGTGGTGGCGGACGCCGCCGACCAGGCCGTGCTGCAGCGCATGATCCCCTACTAGGGCGGATCGATTTGGATCCCTGCGGGGGTCCGGCGAGCGAACGGAGCCACCGCACGTGCCTGTTTCGCCGCAAACGTAACCAACACGAGGAGAGAAACGTGCCAAGAGTAAAACGTGGTACCAAACGACGGGCGAACCGCGCCAAAACGCTGGATCTCGCTTCAGGCTATTTTTTAACCAAGAGCAAGCTGCACCGCTCGGCGCAGGAAGCCGTTGAGCGGGCGCTTAAGTTCGCCTACACAGGCCGTAAGCGCAAGAAGCGGGATTTCCGATCGTTGTGGATTGTCCGCATCAGCGCCGCCGCGCGCGAAGCGGGGCTGTCCTACAGCAAATTCATGCACGGGCTGAAACTGGCCGGCATCGAGCTGGACCGGAAGGTTCTTGCCGAAACCGCCACGGCCGACGCCGGTCAGTTCGCGCTCATCACGGCACAGGTTAAAACCGCTCTCGCGGGCGCCGGCAAATAGAAATGGCAGCTACAGGGCAGGAACCGGAAATCGATACTCTGAGCCATCTCGAGGAGCGCATCCAGAAAGCGGTCGCGCTCGTCAATCGCCTGCGCCAGGAGAAGGAAGCGGCATTGAAGGAGTTGGCTGCCACCCAGGCTGCTTTTGCCGAATCCCAAAATTCGAATGCGCACCTGGCCGCGGAAATCGAGGCCTTGCGTACGGAACGCCACCAGGTGCGAAACCGCATCGAGAAGCTGCTGGGCCACATCGATCAGCTTACTGCGTAGAATGAGGACAGGCAGTTAATGTCCAGGCAGGCCGTCCGCGTTCAGATCTTTAATCAAAGCTACTCGCTACTCGTCGATGGCGATCCGGGCGAAGTGCAGGAGATCGCGCACCAGGTCGACGAGCTGGTGGCTTCCATCGCGAACCGAACGGCGTCAAGCGACTCGACCCGGGTGGCCGTCCTTGCGTGTCTTCATCTCGCCGACAAGCTCCGTGCGGCGGAGAAACAATTGCAGCTGTTCGAGGATAAATCCGGGCGCATCGCCACTCTGCTCGAAGAGGCGCTCGGCCAGGCGTAGGGCGGTCCCCAGGGCGGTCCCCCCGGACCGCGCCGGACGCCCCCGTCCGGTTCCCGACTAACCCAGCAAAAACACCGCGGTCTGTGCGATCAGGTTCGGGAAGGCCTTGACGCGCCGCGCGCCCGCCAGGAAGTATCGCCGCTCGATCGGAAAGCCGTGCTCGCGGCACAAATCCTCGAAGTCGTTAATACTCAGGAAGTGGATGTTCGGCGAGTTGTACCAGTTGTAGGGAAACAGCTTTGTCTTCGGCGCCTGGCCGTTCAGCAGCATCGCGAACCGCACATTCCAGTGCCCGAAATTCGGGAATGAAATAATGGCGCGGCGTCCCACCCGCAGCATTTCCCGCAAGACCTGCAGCGGCGATCGCGTCTCCTGCAGCGTCTGGCTGAGAATAACGTAATCGAAAGCCTTGTCCGGGTAATCGGCCAACCCTTCGTCGATATCGCCCTGGTAAACCGAAACGCCCCGCGCGATCGCCCGGCGCACCTGCGCGGGAGAAATCTCCACGCCGCGGGCCAGCACGCGCTTGTTCTCGACCAGCCACGCCAGTAACTCGCCTTCGCCGCATCCAAGATCGAGCACGCGGCTGCCGGGCTCGACAATCTCGCCGATTACGTGAAAATCGGGCCGCTCGGCCAGTGTCACCGGCTGCTGATGATAGATTGGCGCCGCTGCCTGCCCCATTATGCCGCCTGCGCGAGCCTCGCGGTGCTGTCGAGAAATCCGCGCACTATTTCGCTTTGTTCGGCGATGTCGACAAGGAACGCGTCATGCCCGTAGTTCGACTGCAGATCGCAATAAGCGACGTCCCCGTTGATCCGCCGAAGCACGCGCACAATCTCCTGCGACTGATAACTGGGATAGAGCCAGTCGGAAGTAAAACTGATCACCAGAAAGCGCGTGTCGACCGTGCGAAAAGCATCGTTCAGTCTGCCCGTGCCGTTCGTCAGGTCGAAATAATCCTCGGCCTTCGTGATGTAGAGATACGAGTTGGCGTCGAACCGCCCGACAAACTGGTTTCCGCGATAGCGCAGATAGCTCTCCACTTCGAAATCCACGCTGAAGTCGAAACCAAGTTTTTCCTTCTGCCGAAGCTTGCGCCCGAACTTCTCGCGCATCGATTCATCGCTCATGTAGGTGATGTGTCCCACCATGCGCGCCACCGAGAGTCCGCGCGCCGGCGGCTTCTTGTCGTAATACTCGCCCTCGCTCCAGTCGGGATCGGCCATGATCGCCTGCCTGCCGACCTCGTTGAACGCGATCTGCTGCGCGCTGTGCCGCCACGTGGTGGCGATCGGAATGACGCAACGCACCACATCCGGATAACTGACCGCCCATTCGAGAGACTGCATTCCCCCCATCGAGCCGCCCGAAACGCACAGCAATTTATGGATGCCGAGCGAATCGATCAGCATCTTTTGCAGCCTCACCATGTCCCGGATCGTGATCACCGGGAACGACAGCGCATAGGGACGCCCGGTCGCCGGATTAATCGAGCCCGGACCGGTGGTTCCCTGGCATCCGCCGAGCACATTGGAACAAATTACGAAATAGCGGTCCGTATCGAACGCCTTGCCGGGACCGATCATGTTGTCCCACCAGCCGGGCTTCCCCGCCTCGTGGCTGATCCCGGCGGCATGCGCGTCGCCGGTGAAAGCATGGGCGATCAGAATGGCATTCGAGCGGTCGGAGTTCAGATGGCCGTAAGTCTCATAAGCGACCTCGACCGGGGACAGCGTCGCGCCACCCTCCAAAGCGATGCTGTCGAAACGTGCACACTGTGGTTCAACAATCATCGTCGTTTGAATGAAACCGGCAACCTCATGGTAGCAGGGTACTGCGATACGCTGGACCTTGCGCCTGCTGGCATTTTCGCTCTGTATTCTCCCTTTGCTCGGCGGCGGCTTCGAGTACCGCGAGGCTCTGCCGGGTTATCGCTATCAGTTTCCGCGAGATCATTTCGAGCATCAAGACTTTCGCACGGAATGGTGGTATTACACGGGTAACGTGACCGCGGCGGGCGGCGAACGGTTCGGATTCGAACTGGTCTTCTTCCGCGAGGGCCTCCGTGGAGGAGAGACGCGTGACTCCGATACCAAATCCGCCTGGGCCGTACAGGATCTCTATCTCGCGCATGCCGCGCTCACGGACGCGAAAGGCAAGCGATTCCGGTACGAGGAACGCTTGAACCGCCCGGGTCCGGGAGTGGCGGGCGTCAGCTTCGATCGGCGCCGCATCTGGAACGGAAACTGGTCTTCGCAGTGGTCGGAGAAAAGCGGGGCGGGTGAAAATCAAACGCTCGATGCGGTCACCGAACACTTCCGTTTTCATCTCCAGTTAGCCCCCGAAAAACCGTTTGTGATTCAAGGCGAGAACGGGATAAGCCGGAAGGCGGAAGGACCCGGCCGGGCATCGCACTATATAACGTTCCCGCGCCTCGGCGTTTCCGGGACAATCAACTCCCGTCCGGTGTCCGGCACCGCCTGGATGGATCACGAATGGTTCACCCAACAACTCGCTCCGGATCAGGTCGGATGGGATTGGTTCAGTGTTCAGCTCGACAATCACACGGAGTTGATGATGTTTGAATTACGCCGCAAGGATGGCTCCATTGACCCTTATTCGTCGGGTACGTTCGTCGACGCGCGCGGCCTGGCGAGGCACCTTACTCACACCGAGTTTACCCTGCAGCCGCTGTCTTACTGGCACAAGTATCCCGTTGCATGGCGTCTGCGCGTCCCGCCGCTGGATATCGATCTTACATCCCGCCCGGTGATCCCGGATCAGGAACTGCGCGGCAGTGCCAACTATTGGGAAGGCGCTGTGGATTATTCCGGCACTCAGAAGGGCGTCGGGTATCTCGAAATGACGGGTTACGAAGGACAGGCTAAGCTGTAGTGTGATCATCGAGCCCGAGTCCGCAGGTTTTCCCAATGTTTACAAGGTAATGGTGGGGTCCATCGTTCCCCGCCCCATCGCTTTCGTTTCCACGGTCAGTCCCGAGGGCGTATTCAATCTGGCGCCGTTCAGCTTTTTTACGGGGGCCAGTATCAATCCCCCCGTGGTCTGCTTCTGCCCTCTGAGAAATGCGCTCGGGCACAAAAAGGACACTCTCAACAACATAGAGCGCACCGGCGGCTTTGTCGTCAACATCGTGTCCGAAGAATTCATACGACAAATGAACAGCACCTCGGCCGAATTCCCGCCCGACGTTGACGAGTTCCAGGTTTCGGGACTGACGCCCGTTCCCGGCGATCTTGTCAAAGCGCCGCGCGTGAAGGAATCCCACGTCAGCATGGAATGCACGCTCTTCCGCATCTTCGAGATCGGCAACAAGCCGTCCGGAGGCAGCATCGTGACCGGCGAGATCGTGCGCCTGCACGTTGACGATGCCTATATCGATAACTTCCGCATCGATCCGGAAAAGTTGAAAGCCGTCGGACGCATGGCGGGCAACACCTACGTTCGGACAGCGGACCGTTTCGACCTGGCGAGGCCCTGAGTGAGTTCTGCGCGTGATGCCGTCGCCGCGCAGACCCGGCGCCGCATCACCTTGCGGCTGATGCCGTTCCTGTTTCTCCTCTATCTCGTCTCCTACCTCGATCGTGTGAACGTCAGCTACGCGAGCCTCGAAATGACCCGCAATCTGCACTTCCCGAACGTCGTGTTCGGACTCGGCTCGGGAATCTTCTTTCTCGGCTATCTCATCCTTGAGATTCCCGGCGCCATTCTGGTCGAGCGCTGGAGCGCCCGCAAATGGATCGCGCGCATCATGATCTCGTGGGGTTTCTTTGCCGCCCTGACCGGATTCATCCATACGGCGCCTGAGTTTTACGGAGCCCGCTTCCTGCTTGGGCTCGCCGAAGCCGGCTTCTTTCCCGGTATCCTGGTTTATGTCTCGCACTGGTATCGCCAGGAGGATCGGGCCAAAGCCGTGGCGTTCTTCATGGTCGGCATCCCATTCTCGGAAATCATCGGCGCGCCCGTTTCCGGGCTGCTCCTGCAGGTTCACTGGCTGGGAATTGAAGGCTGGCGCTGGCTGTTTCTGCTGGAGGGCATTCCCGCGATCATCCTCGGTATCATTACGATCTTCTACCTCACCGACCGTCCCGAGCAGGCGCGCTGGCTGACCGCCGAACAGCGCGTCTGGATTTCAGGTGAGCTGGAACGAGAACGCCGGAGTAAGCCGCCCTCACCGGGGATTTCGAAAGTCCTCCGCCATCCGAGCGTAATCCTTCTGGCCCTGGCTTACTTTTGTATCCTCAGCGCGAACTGGGGCTTCACTCTATGGCTGCCGAAGATTGTGCAGCGCCTGTCGGGCCTCGGGTCGCTCAAAGTTTCCCTGATCAGCGGAATTCCCTTTCTGATCGAGATTCCCGTCTTGCTGTTACTGGCGTGGCATTCGGATAAGACCGGAGAGCGGCGTTGGCACGTGGCGTTGCCGGTGGGGATCGGCGCCATGGCCTTTGCGATCTTCGCTTCGAGCGATCGCGTCGGGGCGAACGTCGTCGTTGCAATGATTCTGTTCTCGATTGCCGCGGCGGGACTGCACGGCTATCGCGCCAGCTTCTGGACGCTGCCTACCCTGTTCCTGAGCGAAGTGGGGGCGGCGGCGGGAATCGGCGTCATCAATTGCTTCGGCAACCTCGGCGGCTTCCTCGGGCCGTACATGGTCGGATTCCTCAGCAACAATACGGGCTCGTATCGCAGCGGGATGTTGTTCCTGGGCGGCTGCGCGCTGACGGCAAGCGTGTTCGTGATTCTGGTGCGGGTAGTGCCCTTGGGGGCTACTTCCGCAGCGGCGGACTGGCCAGGAGACCTTACGGCATAAGAGCATCCGGATATATGGCCCAGATGAACTTCGGCGCTCCGCAAAACTCGGCACCTATCAAACTGTTCCTGCCACGGGGAGACGCGAAGATCCTGCGCACCGCTGAAATCTCTAACTGGACCGGAAAGTCTGCCGCCGCGCCCCGAACCGAGCTGGATGAGTTCACAAACAAGCCTGATTTTCCCTTTTGCAAAAGTAAACAGAACTGATTACTATTAACTTGTGACAGCCAAAGAGCTCAAGAAGCTCCTGCAGTCCAAAGGCTGTACCTTCAAAAGCCAAGGGCCACGACAAAGTGTATCTCGGCAGCCGCATGACCGTTCTTCCACGGCACGGTACGGACATTGGCCCGTATCTGTTCGGCAAGATTTTGAGGGATCTCGGCATCGAAAAGGAGAAATGAGACATGTTGCTCTACCCAGCCACCGTCAGGCGCGACGGCGACGGCTTCGTCGTCCTCTTCCCCGACCTTCCACATGCCCATACCAACGGAAACAGCCGGGCGGATGCGCTGGCGAATGCGCCCGATGCTCTGCATGCAGCGATGTCCATGCTGGTCGAGAAGAATATGGACATACCGAACCCGAGTAAGCCGCGGGGGAAGACCACCCCGCTGATCGGGCTCCCGTCGGCTATCGTGGACGCAAAAGCCGAACTATACATGGCTCTTCGGTCTGCCGGCGTCCGAAAAGCCGAATTAGCGCGCCGGATGGGGATTCACAAACAGCAAGTGGAGCGGCTGTTGGACCTTGACCATGCATCTCGGATCGAGCAGTTGGAAGCCGCCTTCGCGGCGCTCAAGATGCGCTTGACGATCGACGTCCAGCATGCGGCCTGAGGTCCAAACCCACCGCCTTTGAAGCGGTCCGCTTCCAGCAGGCACTACCTTTGCCTTTTGATCGTGGGGCGGATCCCCTGATCCGCGCCGGACCCCCGGCCCGGTTTTTCCGCAAATCGATAACTCCGAGGAAGCCGACGAGGGCGTCGGCTGCGGACCGGGGGTCCGCCCCACAAAGCCAAGTGGCATTGCGCCAGGTGCGTGCGCCAGACCCTTGAGGCGACTTTCAGTCACAACCAATCCTACCGGCTTGCAGCCGGTAGCTGTTTAGGCATGCTCCGAACTTCCGCGGATGCGTGTGCGTAAGAATCCAGGAGGGTCTCGCTTGGAGCACGTGAGAAAGAGGATTTGGAAATACGCCAAACGCGCATTCTGGGGTTTACTCGGGCTGGTGCTTGTGCTCGTGAGCAGCGTGTTTGCCATTCGTACCTACCGGCTTAACCAGTTTGCGAAGGATGTCCGTACCCCTAACGGAATTGATGAAGCGATGTTCGTCCGCATCGGGGGAATCGACCAGTGGGTTACCATTCGGGGCCGGAATCGCGATAACCCGGTCTTGCTTCTGCTGCATGGCGGACCCGGTAATGCATTCCAGAGCCTCACCATGCGGACCTATCTCGCTTGGGAAAGAGAGACCACCGTCGCCCACTGGGACCAACGCGGCGCGGGGAAGACTTATGGAAAGTCCGGCCCGGTCGGCCCTGCGGTAACCATTGATCGGATGGCGCTCGACGGAGTGGAGGTCGCCGATTTCGCCAGACGGAGACTAGGGAAGAGGAAGATCATTCTCGTCGGACACTCCTGGGGCAGCATTCTGGGTGTCCATATGGCGCGGGTTCGGCCCGGTCTCTTCTACGCCTACGTCGGAACCGGTCAGATCGCGAACTACCGTCAGGGCCGGACCCTGGCTTATATGCAACTGATGGCGGAGGCTCGCGCCAAAGGCGATGGCCAGGCGGTTCGGGCATTGGAAGCCATTGGGCCGCCACCCTACGATTCCACCTCGAAAGCGGGAGTCTACAGCAGATGGGCGACCAGGTATGAGCCTCGAAACCCTTCGGTGTGGAATATGATCGCCACCGTCGTCTTCGATTCGCCCGTCACGTTTCAGGACGCCCGCAACTTGATCGGTGGAATCAGGACCAGCGAAGACCATTTCCGCGCTGAAGGGCAGGCCGTGGATCTTCCGGCGCTCGGCACGGACTTCGCTGTCCCGTTTTTCGTTTTCCAGGGCGCCCTCGACAACATTTCGCCTGCGCAGCCGGCCGCCGCGTACGTCGACAGCATCAGGGCGCCGCGGAAGGAATTCGTCGCGATCCCGAACGCGGGCCACAATGCGATGGTCATGAAGAGCGAGGCGTTCCTGAAGCTATTGGTCGACCGGGTTCGGCCCCTCTCCATTCAGGCGGAACCAAACAACCAACGGGCGCACCAGTAATGGAGCGGCTGTCGGGGCATGCCGGCAAATGCCTGCCCTTCTGCTTAAAGCTTAAAGACGGTGGGTTCTCCGGAAACGGCGAGTATGGATGACAATCATACTTATCCCCAGCAGGAGCACAGCTGTCGACGCCAGGCCGCCCTCGGGGCCGAAGGCGCCGCCCGTTATGAAATCGGCTCCAGTGGTTCGGATGGAGACAAGCAGGCCCGGGCGGGCAGATCTGTCTTCCGCCATGCCCAACAACCCGCCCTCCACCCAATTCCAAACTGTGTGCCACGCGGATGCACCCCACAGCCCGCCCTCGACCAAAGCCCAGACAGCGGCGAACGTTCCAAAGAGAAAGAGATTCAGCCATCCCGGCGCCGTGGGAGCATTCAGCGAGTGCGCCAGGGCGAACAGCAGAGAAGACAACAGCACGCCGCTCCACGGACCATGTCGCAATCCGACAACTGAAAGCAGCCAACCGCGGAACAGCGCTTCCTCCGCGGACGATTGCACAACGTGGCCAGTAGAATCAAGAGTCCGGTTCCAACCGCATCCAGGCCCTTCGTCCGCAATTCACCCGGTGCGAGCGATGCGCCGGGGATCATTGCCAGCCCGGCCATTGCAACGACCATCAATCCGGCGACGAACGCCCCGCCGAGAATGCGCCGCGGCACGCACCCGCGTTCGAATCCCAGCGACCGGAAAGGACGTTTGCCCCAGAAATGAAGCCAGACCCACAGGCCCAGGTAAATGGACAGAAAGCCGATGATCTCGGCAATCGGATCGGCAACGGATTGGACTGCTCCCGGAAGGATCGGCCAGAGTAACAGGCGCGCCACAATTTGGCTGGCAATCATGAGCGCCAGCGTGACGGGCACTACGGCAATAGCCAGCAGCGCGGATGGCTGACGCCGACCTTGCCGGGCCAGCGCGAACAGGCGATTATTCGGACTGAGGACTGTAGTCACGGAATCCAGCAATGCCGCACAACCCTCCAAATACGCGGACTTGAGGCAAAAGTTCACTGAGTAATGGAATAGATCCCGGAGGCCCTTGTGGGACTAAGCGCTAAAGGAATCCCGAATCCCGCCGATAAGAGAACAGGCTCAAATCGGTAAACCACCGTCCTGCCGGATGGGTCATTTGGCGGAAGCGCCTGAGCAGCGACGATGACGGGATGAAACGAATGAAGCCTGTAGCCGCCGGATTTCGGGGATCGCAGCTCAAGTTGAGCATCCCCGCTGCCTGCGTATTATTGCTGTCACCGCCATCATGGGCAGAGCCGCAATCTTCCACGTCACAGGCTCTGGCCGACACCAGCCTCGAAGACCTGATGAATATCAATGTAACCTCAGTTTCCAAAGAAGACCAGAAACTTTCCCGGGTGGCGGCAGCGGTTTTCGTCATCAGCCAGGAAGACATTCGACGGTCGGGTGCGACGAATATCCCCGACTTGCTGAGAATGGTGCCCGGCCTGGATGTCGCTCAAATTAATGCCAATACATGGGCTATTTCCGCGCGCGGTTTTAATTCTCAATTTGCCAACAAGCTGCTTGTTATGGTGGACAGCCGGGCTGTCTATACTCCGCTCCTGGGCGGAGTTTCCTGGGACACAGTCGATGTGGTACTCGAAGACATTGACCGAATCGAAGTGATTCGCGGACCGGGAGGCACGGTTTGGGGAAACAACGCTGTGAACGGCGTCATCAATATCATTACCAGGAAAGCACAAGACACCCTGGGCACGTTTGTGAAAGGTGGCGGCGGCACGTCGGAGCAGGGGTTTGGCGCGGTGCAATACGGCGGTGCAACTCAAGGAGGCACTGCATACCGGCTCTTTGCGGATTACCTTAATCAGGATCATTTCCCCGGCCTTAACGGACAAGACGGACACGATGGTATGCATCTGCTGCATGGCGGCTTCCGGGTCGACTCAAACCTTTCCGGGGGCGATACTCTTACCGTCCAGGGTGACATTTATGCGGGGGACGAAGGAGCATCGTTTGTGCATACCGTCCTCTCGCCTCCGGAGAATGTCAACGTAAACGGGAGTGCCGGGCTGTCGGGGGGCAATGTCCTGGGCCGTTGGACCCACTCGTTTTCAAGCACGTCCGATATAACCGTACAGTCATATTTCGACAGGTACGCCAGATCGGGTCCGGAATCCAGCGAGGTCCGCGATACCATGGATTTCGATTTCCGCCATCACCTCATCCTGGGTTCGCGTAACGATCTGACGTGGGGTGTGGGATATCGCTATACCGCGGATCAAACCGTGGGTACGATTGACCAGGCTTTCATTCCCGCCGACCAGGTTGGCTGGCTCGTCAACCTCTTCGTGCAGGATCAAATTACGCTGAAGCGCAACCGCCTGTTCCTGTACCTGGGAACGAAACTGGAAAACAGCTATTATAGTGGCTTCAACCTGGCGCCCAGTGCCCGCCTGGCCTGGACTCCGAGCACCCGCCAGACGTTTTGGGCCGCTGTCTCAAATGCGCATCGCAGCCCGACGCGGCACGATTTGGATCTAAGCGCGGCTCTCGCGGCGTTGCCTGGACCGGCCGAGGTTGTTCTGATCGGCAACCCGGATTTCCAGAATGAGAACCTGGTGGCGTACGAGGCGGGTTATCGCACACAGATCGATAAACGGTTGTCGGTCGATTTGGCAACTTTCGTAAACAGTTATAACCATCTGGAAACCCAGGAGCCGCTTGCGTCGTACGTCGAACCCAATACAACCCCGCCTCTTCTTGTTTATCCGATAGAGTTCGGCAACAAAATGCACGGAATTAGCGCCGGCATTGAGGCGTCCGTCCACTGGACGGTAACCCATCGCTGGACATTGAGTCCCGGCTATTCATATCTGCAAATGCATCTGCATACCGACCCGGCCAGCCTGGACACGACGAGCGTGGCGGACGCGCAGGGTTCCAATCCAGTCCACCAGGCGCAGCTTCGCTCCCATTTGGAATTACGGCACGGCTTCGATTGGGATTCGAACGTCTATTATGTCGGAGCCCTTCCCGCACAATCAGTCCCTTCCTACACTCGGCTTGACTCGCAACTGACCTGGCGATTTTCCGAACGAGCGCAGCTGAGTATTGTGGGGCAGAACCTTCTCGCCGACCATCATGTGGAGGCCAACGATACCTATGCGGTGGTGAATTCATCGGAAGTGAAGCGCAGCGCGTACGCAAAAATCGTTTGGCATTTCTAGCTTGTTTCCGCTCGCGCCCTCGATATCACGGCGAGTTCATTTACTTTGCCGGCAACACGAGCTACTTCAGTTCCGCGGCCTTGGTGATTCGCTCCGCATTGAGATAAGGGCGCAGGGCGTCGGGGATCACAACGCTGCCGTCGCGCTGCTGATAGTTCTCCACGATCGCGACCCAGGTCCGGCCAATCGCCAGACCGCTGCCGTTCAGCGTGTGAGCGAAGTCGGATTTCTTGCCGCTCCTGAATCGGATGTTGGCGCGCCGGGCCTGGAAAGCCTCGTAGTTCGAACAGGAAGAAATCTCTTTGTAGCCGTTCTGGCCGGGCAGCCAGACTTCTATGTCATGCGTCCTTGCCGACCCGAAGCCCATATCACCGGTACACAATACGACCGTGCGGAACGGCAATTCCAGACGGCGCAGGATATCCTCCGCGTCGTCCGTCAGCCGGTCGAGTTGATCGTAGCTGTCGTCGGGCCGCGCAAACTTCACCAGCTCCACCTTCTGAAACTGGTGCTGCCGGATGATCCCGCGCACATCGCGCCCGTAAGAGCCGGCCTCGCTGCGAAAGCAGGGTGTGTAGGCGCAGAAGTTGATGGGCAGCTTGTCCACATCCAGCGTCTCGTCGCGGAAAAGGTTCGTCACCGGCACCTCCGCGGTTGGAATCAGCCAGTAGTCGGTGTTTTCCAGCTTGAAAAGGTCGTCCGCGAACTTCGGCAGCTGGCCTGTTCCATAGAGACTCGCCGAGTTCACCACAAAAGGCGGCAGCACTTCCGTATAGCCATGCTCGCGCGTATGCGTGTCGAGCATGAAGTTGATCAGCGCGCGTTCCAGCTTCGCGCCCAGCCCAAAGTAAACGGCAAATCTGGCCCCGGTGATTTTGGTGGCGCGTTCGAAATCGAGAATTCCCAGGTCGGGGCCGATGTCCCAATGCGCCTTCGGTTCGAAGTCGAACGCCCTGGGCTCACCGAACGTTCGTAACACAACATTGTCTTCGGCGGAGTTCCCCACCGGGACGGATTCGTGCGGAATGTTCGGCACGCCGGCCAGCAATTCCCGGTAGCTCGCATCCGCCTCTTCGGCAATCATGGCCAGAGCGGCGATCCGCTCACCTATTTCGCGCGATACGCGCTGCAGATCGGCGGTGTCGGCGCCTTCCTTGCGCAGCCTGGCGATTTCGCGCGACTGCAGGTTCTGGTCCCGGCGCAGTTCCTCGGTCTCCGTAATGGCAGCGCGGCGGCGGCTGTCGAGATCCCGGAACTGGTTCACCGGCAGCGTCCATCCGCGCGCGGACAAGCGCTGCGCAATGGCGTCCAGATTGACGCGAAACGTCCCCATGTCGTGCATATAGACGTATGCTAGCAGGCAACGGCTATCTTGCCTCCGGGACGTCGGGGTTGTTTGGAAAGTTGTTGCTGGATGACGCGGCGCCACCGGGCTTGACTAAAAACCGGGGCTTGCTACTCCTCTTCGGCCTCGGCGGCTACCGGCTCCAGGTCTTCGGCTTCGAAGATCTGCCGGCAATCGAGGCACTCCACGTAGTCCACGCCGTCTCTACGGGCGAGGACAATAGTTTTCTTATGCTCGCAGGCGGTCTGCATAATCAACGCTTGAGATACGAATTATTGTAATGATTCGAGGGGCGGTGTCAAGCCCATGCGGGAACGGATTCGGTTGCACGATCGGCTAACTCTATACGGCAAATTATAAACCCGCCACAGAGCGTCTGGCGGGCATTTTCTTTAAGAAATGTAATTTTTCCACATCCGGCTGGACGGTAAAATCCCTTCAGATGCCTTTTCCGATACACAGACCCCGCCGCCTGAGGTCGACCGAATCCATTCGACGCGTCGTCCGGGAGACCCGGCTTGAGCCGGTGAATTTCATTCTTCCGCTCTTCATCTGTCCCGGCGAAGGAGTGAAAAGACCGATCTCATCTATGCCTCCGCACTGCCAGATGTCCATCGACATAGCAGTAGAGGAATGCCGCGAGGTTCGGGATCTGGGGATCGGCGGCGTCATCCTGTTCGGGCTGCCGGAGTCGAAGGACGAAGAGGCCTCGGGCGCTTACGACGACCAGGGAATCGTCCAGCGGGCGATTCGCGGGATCAAACGGCACCTTCCCGATTTGCTCGTCGTCACCGACGTTTGCAACTGCGAATACACCAGCCACGGGCATTGCGGCAAGGTCGTAAATGGCGAGGTGGATAACGACGCCACGCTTGAATGGCTCGCCGCGGGCGCCTTGTCGCATGTGCGGGCGGGCGCGGACATCGTCGCTCCGTCGGACATGATGGACGGACGGGTGGGTGCAATCCGCCGGAAGCTCGACGCGAATGGATACACGAACACCCCGATACTCGCATACTCCGCCAAGTTCGCTTCGGTGTTTTACGGGCCATTCCGGGAAGCGGCCGATTCCGCGCCTCAGTTCGGCGATCGCCGCAGCTATCAGATGGATCCGGCCAACGGGCGCGAGGCGATGCGCGAGATTGAGCTCGATCTTGAAGAAGGCGCGGACATGATCATGGTAAAGCCCGCCATGCCGTACCTCGATCTCATCCGCCAGGCGCGCGACCGGTTCGACGTGCCGCTCTCGGCGTATCAGGTGAGCGGTGAGTACTCGATGATCATGGCTGCCGCTCAAAACGGCTGGATCGACGAGGAGCGCGCGATGGTGGAGAGCCTGACGTCCATCAAGCGCGCGGGAGCGGACTTCATCCTTACGTATTTCGCCAAGCCTATGGCGCGGTTACTGGCGTGAGTTAGAGGTTCTCGAACAGGTCGGCGATCTGAAGCCGAAAGCCCGGGACCAAATCCGGCGTGAGAAATGCGCCCTCGCTCAGCCGTTGCGCCCCGGCGAGCGTATGCACGAACAGCGTTCTGATTTCGGGTTCGATCAGCCACACTTCCCGCACACCCCACTTCAGGTACGCCTCAACTTTACGGTTGATCGTCGTCGAGGTCTCGGACGGTGAAATGATTTCGACCGCGATGTCGGGAATTTGCACCACGGGAACGCGCTTCACATCGACTTTTCGCCACGTTTCCGCCGAGAAGAATCCGAAGTCCGGGCGCAAGCGTGTATTTGCCCGGACTGCCAAGTCGGTTTCCGGCAATACGACGCCAAGCCTCCGGGGGACGGCGAAGGTATGGAGCAGGCTTGAGAGGCGCATCAATATGAGGTTATGCTCGGGTGTGGCGCTCGGCACTTCGATCAGCTCTCCGTCCAGCAGTTCCCACTTGCGCCCTTCTTCTTCGGGAAGGGCGTCGAACTGCTCGGCCGTCATCAGTGTCCGGACCGGCATGTCTCGATAATACCGCTACAATAGTGCTGTCCCAATGCATTTCTTACAGAACAGCCTTGTCGAACTGATAACGCAGACCTCCACCAATCTGCCGCCCGATGTGCGCGCCGCCATGAGCGCCACAGGCCTCGCCGAGAAGCCGGATACGCAGGCTTCGCAAGCCCTCAACATCATCTTTTCCAACATCGACATGGCGGCCGGCGATTCCGGCGCCATCTGTCAGGACACCGGCATGCCGACCTTCTATGTCCATACGCCGGTCGATGTGAATCAGATCAAGATCCGAAACGCCATCCTGCTGGCCGTGGCGGAAGCGACCAAACTGGGCAAGCTGCGTCCCAACTCGGTCGATTCGCTCACCGGCAAAAACAGCGGCGATAATCTCGGGCCCGGCACTCCCGTGATTCACTTCGAACAATGGGAACAGGATGAGATCGAGATCAAGCTGATTCTCAAAGGCGGCGGCTGCGAGAACAAGAACGTGCAGTATTCCCTGCCCCAGACACTCGATCGCCTGGGGCGCGCGGATCGAACTCTCGAGGGCGTCCGCAAGTGCCTTCTGCACGCCGTCTGGCAGGCGCAGGGCCAGGGCTGCGCTCCCGGCGCGCTGGGCGTTTGTATCGGAAGCGATCGCGCGCACGGTTACGATATCGCCAAAGAACAACTGTTCCGCACGCTCGACGACGTCAACCCCGATCCGGCGCTGGCCGAACTCGAAGCACGCATCATGAAGGAAGCGAACGAGCTGGGAGTGGGCGCCATGGGCTTCGGCGGGAACGTCTCGCTGATTGGCTGCAAGATCGCGGCGGCGAATCGTCTGCCGGCCAGTTTCTTCGTGTCCGTTGCCTACAATTGCTGGGCGTTCCGGCGTCTCGGAGTGCGCCTCGATGCGGCGAACGGCGCGATCGCGCAATGGCTCTATCGCGACCCTTCGCGCACCATCGAGCGAATGACGAAGAGCGAAGGCTTTCCGCTGACCGGCCGCGAAATCGTTTTGACCGCGCCGCTGACCGAGGAGAAGGTTCGTGCGCTCAGGGTGGGCGACGTGGTGCTGATCCGCGGCGAAGTCTACACGGGGCGCGACGCGGTGCATGCACATCTCATGAAGAACCCGCCGCCGGTCGATCTCAATGGCGCCGTGCTTTATCACTGCGGACCGGTGATGCTGCAGAGCGCCGGCAAGTGGAGCGTCAAGGCCGCGGGCCCGACGACGAGCATCCGCGAAGAGCCTTATCAGGCCGACGTCATCAAGCGTTACGGCGTGCGTGCCGTGATCGGCAAGGGCGGGATGGGCGCGAAAACGTCGGCGGCGCTGGCCGAGTTTGGCGCGGTGTACCTGAATGCCATTGGCGGCGCGGCCCAATATTACGCACGAACTGTCGAAGCCGTGCTCGATGTAAACCTGCTCGAGTTCGGCGTCCCTGAAGCCATGTGGCACCTGCGCGTGGACAACTTTCCGGCCATCGTGACAATGGACGCCCACGGGAACAGCCTGCACGCCGATGTCGAGAAAGCGACCGCGGACCAGCTCGAACGCCTGCAACCAGCGTGATTGGACAGCGGGCTGTTATACTGACGGTTTCCCGCTCAGGAACCTTCCAAACAATGGCCAGGTAGCTCAGCTGGTAGAGCGCAGCCCTGAAAAGGCTGGCGTCGGCGGTTCGATTCCGTCCCTGGCCACCACATTTTCAATAACTTGCAGACACTCCGAAACATTCCAAAACTTTGGTCGCCGGGATTCGCGTCCCGCAATGAAGCTCGTGCGGGAAGTCCGCCGAGTTGTGCACAGTTCGTTATGTTTTCGAATCGAAGTGGCCCGGATGGACGGCACTTTCTGTTTTGACTGCGGCGGAACCCGCGATTTTGAAGAGCTTCGACACTGTGATTGTCGCACTGGCCGCCAATGTCACTGCAAGTAATGCGAGCAAATAGAGCGCTGCGCTCTGAAGAACCCTATCTGCCTGGTCGAGGATTATAGTGGACAGGCCGCATATACCGAAGCCGAAAATCGCCAACGTGCAGCCGAGAATGCGCCATAAGAGCCCTCGGTTTCGCCTGAATATCCATCCGCACAACACCATTAAAGAGACGCCCAGCGTGATGGCGACAAACGGACCGAAGTTCGCAATCGGTTTCGGATCCCAGGAACGCGTTCCTCTTTCAGACGTCAGCTCGGGCCACACAGCAGCGGCGAACATCGAAGCAGTGATCGCACCGGCATAGAGAGCAGCGGCTGCCATCTTGAGCGTCGCCGGGTCCATGGAGCGGGCTGTCGGGCCGCGGAACAGTCCCCCAAGTATAAATGCGCTCAGAACCAGCAACGGTATCTGGACAAGCAGGGCGATTCCACGAGGAACGACGGCCGAAGTGAACGCGGAAAGGGACATGATAACGATCAGGGATGTCTTCAGACTCTCGCGCCGTGCATTGCTCACGTACTCAGGAAGAATTTCGGCCTCCACGGATTTCAATAAGTCGGAGGGGATCCCGGCGTGGGTACCGATGGATTCCAATTGCGCTTTAATCTCCGAAGTTGAAGCAAGCGTTTGGTGAAGGATTTTGATATTCCAGTCGAGACGATCTCTCAATACGGTTCGTTTAGCCTCCAAGGGGATCTCGACTTCGATGCGTCGGCGCAAATCGGCAACCTGCTCAGACACCAGCGCCACCTCGGATTTTTTTGTATTCAGCTGTTCATCCGTGAGATCCCGGTCGATGTTTTTGTCGGCAACCTCGAAAAGTTTCTTGTAGATACGATTCTTCCGTTGGCCATCGAGCCATCCGAGCACACCGATTCCCGTCCCGATTGCGCCGATTGCAAACCCGAGCAATTGAAACGGCGGGCCGCTCGAAAAGTCCTGCGCTAAAGTCGCATTGGGCATCATCCGGTCAAACGGTTTGATTCAGGATAGCGTAGTAATTCCCCAGTGTCGCCGTGACGACTCCCGGAGCCGGAGCCGCTGCTTGACATCAACGCGATAAACTACGACGCAGGGTCGAAATGAGTTACTCTCGTAGAAATTTCCTCAAAGCCGCCGGCGCCGGCGTGGCCCTCAGCGCCGTGACCGGGGAAACGTTGGTAGCGGCTCCCACGGCTTCTCCAGCACCGTTTGCGGGCGAAAAAGCTTCGTTCTTCGTCAACGGCAAGGCGTACGCGGCCGAGTACGAGGCCCGCACTACCTTGTGGGAAGTGATTTCGATGAAACTGGGCCTGACTGGCACCAACCGGAGTTGCAACAAGGCCAGTTGCGGGGCTTGCAGCGTATTGGTGGATGGCACACCGTTATATTCCTGCCACACCCTGGCGACCGAAGCCGCGGGGAAGAAGATTCTCACCATTGAAGGAGTGGGCGACGAGAAGAATCTGCATCCGTTGCAGAGCATCGGCCACACGCGCATGGCGGCCGATTGCGGCTTCTGCACCGCCGGATGGGTCGTGACCGCGAAAGGGCTGCTCGACAAGAATCCCAGTCCGGACGAAGACCAGGTGAAGGCCGCTCTGGCGGGCCACATTTGCCGTTGCGCCGCGTACCCGAACATCATCCGGGCAGTTCTTGATTCCGCGGCGGTGCTGCGGGGAGACAGGATACAGATCAAACCCGAAATGGATTCGGTCATTCGGATCAGGATGCCGATGGTGCGGGATTACTCGACAACCGGTGGACACCTGGCGGGCGGCGAAGTGGTGGAAGGCCCGGACAAAACGGTTACGAAGAAGTGGCAGGGATATCCGCCCGTGAATCTCAACGTATTGGGTAAGCCGCTGCCGCCGCTGCCGGAAGTCTCCATTCCGAGGTTCACCGGTAAAGCGCAGTACGCCAGCCGCGTGTGGTTCCCCAATCTGCTTTATACGAAATTCCTCACCTGTCCGCACCCGCACGCCCGCATCGGGGACATCGATATATCGGCCGCCGAAAAGATGCCCGGCGTGCGCCACATTCTCACATCCAGAAATGTGCCGCAGTTTGGGCGCCCCATAAAACCCGAACCTCTGCCGCATGAAATCAATTTGCAGGGCGAAGCCGTGGCCATCGTGGTGGCGGAGACCGAGGACCTCGCGCAGGATGCCGCCGATGCCATCAGGGTGGATTATGAAGTTCTGCCGTTCGCTGCGCTGCTGAAGGACAGCATGGGTCCGGGCGCGCCCGATCTGGGCGGAGGCAGGGGGAATCTCGTCCGGCATGCGGATTCGCCCAGGGATCTTCCGCACGCCACCTGGGCGGAACAGCGCGGCGAAATCGAAAAGGGATTCGCCGAGGCGGACACGATCCGAGAATTCACTTACCGGTTCACGGGAGGCGTCTCGGTACCGATGCAGCCGGCCGGCAGCGTCGCCCGATGGGACGGTGACCGGCTGACCATGTGGGGCTTTGGCCAGGGCATTTATCCGGCTCGTGCCAGGCTGGCGGCCACGCTGGGCATCGATGCCTCAAAAGTGCGCTTCATCGACAAATACAACGGTTGCACGTTCGGGGCGGCGGGCGGGTCCGCGGAGAGATTCTATCCGATCATGGCCCATCTGGCGAAAGTAACGGGGCGGCCCGTGAAGATCATGCTGCCCAAGGACCAGGAACTGGCGCAGCTGAATATCAAGCCGGAGACTATCACCAGGTTCCGCGTGGGAACTGGAAAAGACGGCCGCATCGTCGCCCTGGACCACGAGGTCTCGGTGAGCATCGGGGATCTCGATGCCGGCGGACACGCCGACGGGCCGGGCAACGCCTACAATCAGCTGGAACTGTACACGAGCCAGGTTCCTCACTGGCGATCGACGTGGTGCGCTTACCGGACGAACGCGAACCGTCCGGGCGCTTCCCGCAGCTACCTCCAGCAGGAAACCAAGTGGTCCTGGGAAAACATGATGGATGAGATGGCCGCGGCCGTGGGGATGGACCCGGTCGAGTACCGGCTGATGCACGTCACCCAGCTGACACCCGGGAACACGCGTTACCCCTACGAAACGATGCCAACGGTGGAAGTGCTGAAAGAAGGCTCGAAAGCCTTCGGATGGGAGAAGCGAAATCCCGTTGCGGGCGGTGCGCCGGGAAGATTCAAAACCGGATTCGGGCTCGGCATGTCCCAGCATCATGGCGGGTATCTGGGTTACCACGAAGGGGAGGAAGCGTTCGCCAAACTGGCAGCCGCGCCGAACGCCACCATTTTCGGAACCGAACTGGACCTGGCTGCCGATGGCAATGTGACCATGAAGGTCGCGCTGCCGGACAGCGGATCGAACTCGGCCACGGGGTTGGCAGGTCTGGTTGCCGAGATGCTGGGTTTCACGAACCGCGACCATGTTCGCCTGATCTGGGGCGATTCGGATATGGCGCCGTTGAGCGATAACTGGTATGGAGGCCGCACCATCACACTACAGGGAGCGGCCATCTGCAGCGCGGCCGACAAACTGAGAAAGGATTTGCTTGCCCGCGCCGCGAGCCTCCTGAAGGTCGATGCGTCGAGGCTTCAAATCCGCGATGGGGTCGTCTTTTCCACCGACGATCCCGGCAAGCGCACGACTTTCGCCGCCCTGGCCCGGGCCAACAACGGCCCGATCCGGCAGACGGGCCGCGGGACCACCGGCGGACCAAGAACCGCGGCCAACAAGGGCGTGGGCGCGTGCTTCGTGGAAGTGCGGGTCGATACCTGGACCGGCGACTGGCGCTTCGTTCGGGCCGTATACACGCACGACACCGGACTGGTCGTCAATCCGCTGTCGTCCGAGGCCGACATGGTGGGGTCCCTGGTCGAGAGCACTCAGGTCGCCACCGACTCGATTCCGTGGGATCGCGAATTTCCGGGCACGCGGCACTACAGCGTCGGCTACCTGTCTTACAGGATTCCGACCATCATGGACATTCCCAAGTCCACGCAGGTGTATATCGACAGCCTGGAGCCGCGGTGGTTCTACGGCGTGAAAGGCTTCAGCGAAACCGCCATCGGCGCTGTGCCGGGCGCGATCTCCAACGCGATTTATAACGCCTGTGGGGTGCGGATTCGCGATCATCCCATCACGCGGGAAAAGATTATGGCCGGCCTTAAAGCGAAAGGAGTTCTCGCTTGAAGAAGGTTTCCACCGGCCTTACTTGCCGCGGCCTTTGGGTCCCTGCGCCATCATCCCGATCGTGAGAATAATGGCTTTGTTACCGGGGGCCTGATTGCCTCCTTCGCGGCCCACGGCATACAGCGTCTTCCGGTCCTTGCCGCTGAAAGTCACGCTGATGACCCCGTGCGGCGTGGGAATGACCCCAAGAACTTTGCCATCAAGTGAGATCACCTGGATGCCGGCGGTGCTGGTCACATACAGGCGTCCGGCCGCGTCAAACGTGCTGCCGTCGCCGCCGCCGCCTTCCCACTTGGCAAACTCGCGCTGATTGGTGAGCGAGCCATCCGGCTGCACGTCCAGCGCGGCCAGCGACCCCCCATTGGTGACATACACCGTTTTCTCGTCGGGGCTCAGGATGATCCCGTTGGTCTGAAGATTCTGGCCGTATTTGGTAACCACGCCCTGCGCGTCGGCGTGATACAGGCCGCCCATGGTGACGTACGCTCCGCCCTTGCTGTCGGCCACAATATCGTTGAGACCGCCGGCGCAATCCAGAGGATCGCCGTTCACCTTATTGGCCAGCACTTTCCTTTGCGGCGCCAACTCCTCGATGGACTCGTTGAGACCCCTGTTCACCACGAAGAGGGCTCCCTTTGAGTTCATCGCGACCGACCCACTGGTGTTCAATCCCGAATAGACCACGGTAAGTTTGCCGTTCTTATCCAGTTTGACGACATCGCTCTTGTCGTTCTGCGCCATGAGAATGCCGCCGTCCTTCGTGGCGATGATGCCATCGGCATTGTTGCCTTCGATTTCAATGACCTCTTTCCATTTCTGTCCGGCGGCGATAACCCCCGGGATTTCCGTGACGGTGTAGTCTTTGGGGCCCGCGGCGGCGGGCGCAGCGCCCCGCCCCGGCGCGCCCGCGCGGCCTCGACCGCCGCCTCGCGCCGGAGGCGGCACTTTGCACGTTGCCAGCACCTCCGGTTCCCTGGCGTCGTTGGCCGCCTGTACGCCCGGCCCCGTGCGCCGCGCGGGGGCCGGTGCGGGCGCCTGGGCTCGGATCAAAGCCGCCGTCGCGCCAATGATACCCATTGCGATAGTGAGCGTTCGTTTCGATTTCATAAGAACCTCCATGCTTCTGCGACCTTCCAGAATATATCAATCCATAACGTCCTTACGTCCCCGCGGGCGCGCGCCGCTAATCCAAGCGCTCGGAGTTGATCTCGATAACATGCCGGTCGGGGTCGCAGATATAGATCTGCGGGTACCCAGTGGTGGGATGGGGCTGCAGGATCATGCTGTACGGATCGTCGGGATCGACATCCTCCCGATAGCCTTTCGCGTGCAGGAACTCCACCGCCGCGCGATAACTCGGTACGCGAACCGCGAAATGGACGTCGCGCGTGTCGAGCGGCTTCTCACGGAAAGTGGCACGGCTGTGAACAATCAAGTGCACCTGCCGGGAATCGCCGAGTTGAAACCAGGCGCCCGGAAAATCGAACGGCGGCCGGGGAATCTCTTCGATCGACAGGATCTCGCGGTAGAACTTTCTCGACCGCTCAATGTCGGTGACCGTGATCGCAATGTGGTGAATGGCGGTGATTTCCATACAGGCAATCGCTATCTTGTTTCCGTGATCCGCAGAACGTCATTCGCGCGAAGATCCCGAGTAACCACCTGCTTCCGTCCTGAAGGCCAATCGACCTCGACGCGATCGACTTTCTGCGCGTCTCCCAGGCCAAAGTACAGGGGAAGCGAACTCTGCGACAGGTAACCGGACTTCCCATCGTTGTATTTCATCAGCGTCCGGCCACCGGAGTTGACGCGCACGGTGGCGCCTAAACCGTCACGGTTGGAGACTGTGCCGATGAGCTTCACCTTGAGCCAGTGAATGCGCTGGCGCTCGGAGAGATTGCTGATGAGAACCTGCGGCGCCGAGTTGAAATCGTTGGTCACAATATCCAGATCGCCGTCGTTGTCGAGGTCGAAAATCGCGGATGACCGGCTGGCCAACGACGCCATCACAGTGATTACTCCTGTTTGACCTTTACAGGGGTTCTGAGCGGTCTTCTTGTCGGCCGGGACTGTCGCGCAATCCAGATAGAACCAGGGGGTGTGTGTCCGGCCGCCTCCGCGGGGCTCGATGCCCAGAAGGAATTCGGCGTCGAGAAACTTTTGTCCGCGATTGTTCAACAGCAGGGAATTGATGCCGTAGCGGAACGGGAAGTTCATGCCCGACGCAATGAAGATGTCGTCCCAGCCGTCGGCGTTCAAATCGCCGACGCTCGGTCCCCAGGGCCAGTAGTTCTCCACGCCCATGCGGTCCGAAACTTCCTCGAATTTATCGGGGCCGACATCGTGATAGAGCGCATTGCCGAAAACAAAATTACTCGGCGGCTGCTTCAGGAAGTCTTCGCCGGGGGGATTCGGCGCTTTCTTTTTTTCGTCCGCCGGGGCCGCGTTCTCCCACATGTCCGAATGCATGTCCGTGACGAACAGGTCCAGACGTCCGTCGTTGTCATAATCGAAAAATTTCATCCCCATGGCGCCCCACGGCGTTCGGGGGAAATACCGCCTGGTCTGTTCGGAGAACTTGCCCCCGTGGTTTTCAAAAAAATGGTTTTGCCCCATCATGGTGACCAGGTAAACCTGCGGCCATCCATCCCCATTCAGATCGGTGAATGTGGCGTCTCCCGACCATCCGATCGGCTTCAAACCGGCTTCGGCGGTTACGTCCCTGAAGCGGTTGTGTCCGAGGTTGCGATACAGGACTGGAAATTCGTAACGCTCGGGAAACATGTGTCCCGAGAATGCATCAGGAAGGGCCAGGTATTGCCCCTGCGCGCCTTTCCGATCGCTCGTGTACTTTCCGACGTTGCACACCAGCAGATCGAGAAGCCCGTCCCGGTCGTAATCGAAGAAAACGGCCCCGGAGGAATGAAGGGCGCCCTCGATGCCGCTCTCGCGTGTGATGTCGCGGAAATGCCCGTGGCCATCGTTCTCGAAAAGCAGATTGCCGCCGCGCACCGTCGTAACGAACAAATCGGAGTCTCCATCGTTGTCGATGTCCGCAAAAGAAGCGGAGACGCTGATGCGGCCCGGCACGCCTACGCCCGCTTCGGCGGTGATATTTTTGAACTTGCCGCCGCCCAGGTTCTTCCAAAGCTCGTTCCCGCCGGTCTGGCTTGTGAAATAGATGTCATAGAGTCCATCGCCGTCCACATCCGCGATGGCGATTCCGTTTCCGTGGTCATAGTGAGCCGCCTTATAATTGCTTGCCGCATCGTCGACCACGCGATGTACGAAGGTGATTCCGCTCTGCTCAAGCCGATCCTGGAATTGAAACTGATAAAACACTTTGAACTGCTCGACGGTTTTTAGCTGTTGTTGCTTTCTCGCGGCCAACAGAGCCGAGGTGTTTTCGGCGGGATATTGTATCCGCGGCCTCGAAGGCGGGGCGTCGGCGCGGGTATATACCGCTGCGAAAACGGCTGCGGCGATGGCGCCGGTGGCGATGTATCGAATCATATGTGTGCTCATCTTAGCGGCCCCTGTTATCATCGCAGAAGGTTGGCATTTGGCGCGATGGATTATCGGAGAAGATTCAAGCGCCTCTATTTGGCGCTCACAGTATGTTGGATCGGCGTATGCTCAATCGGAGGTATTATCGCTGTATCGTCGGCGCACGGTCTCCGGGCTTACGCCAGGCCACTGGCCCCCAGAAACCTGCTCAAAGACCTCACTGGCTCCGAATACGAAGCGCTGCGGCAGAGTTACTTTTTCCGGAATCTCGCCGGAGTGTTGATACAGGCGGGGCACAGTGTTTCTGCAGCGACGGACAGCCTCATCGCCGATGTGGAGATTCAGGACCAGCCGGAGGAATTCGGTGTTATAGCCCGGTTGCTGGCCACAAATAAAGCGGACGTGCTGGCGTGGCTTGCCATCACCGCATTTCCACCGATTTTGGTTTACATTCTCGCCTTCGTTGCTTTCCCGAGGATCGCCGGCGGATTCAAATCCGGGCAACAGCCGTCGCCGCGTTAGCCGTTGCCCTATTTCTTTTTCTTGCCGCCGAACAGACCCTGCAAAGCGCTGTCAACGGCCTTTCCTGCATCTACGCCGCCCACATTCACGCCCTTGAGTCCCCGATTGATTTCTTCCGCCGCCAATTGCCCAACGTCCGGCCGGAATTGCGGATCGGACGAAGTGCCCTCGATGGAAAACGGAATACTCGGAGGAGTGAAAACCGAGATCAGGCCCGCGCGAACCGTGGCACGCATTTTGAAATCGAGCGCGTGGCCGGGACTGATGGTCCCGCCGCCGGTCAACTCGCCCACCGACGGCAACACCAGACGGATGTCCTGCAGGCTGATTCCCTCCGGGGCCATTCGCAGGTTCGCGCTGAGCGTCTGAACCTCGGTGTTCGGACCAGATTTGAGCCCCGCCAGTTTCTCGATCGGCGACATCTTCGTGCCCAGATCGAAGCCCTTGAGCCGCGTGTTCCGCACGCTCACCGGGCCGCTGACGACCACTCCGGACAACGGCCCGGAGAGCCCCAACTGCGCGGCAGCCGTGCCGCCTTCCAGAGTCGAACCGGAGGGCAACACGATATCCAGCGCCGGCAATAGTTCCACCAGCCCGGAAACCGGCACGTCCGGCGCCGACAGGATCATCTTCAGCACGGGCGCGTCGCCCTGCTGCGTCCATGTACCGGTGAGGCTGGCCTTCACAGTGCCGATCGCGGCATCGCCGCGGCTGATTTGTCCCGCGTGCCGCTTGAGGTCTTCGGTCAAAGCAACATCGAACAGCAGAGGATTCCGCGCCGCCGTCCCGCGAGGCGCCAACTTCAGTTTTTCCGCCTGGATCCTGCCCGTCAGCTCGAAAGTACGACCATTCGAGTTGGCCGCCCCATCCACCGAGACCACGCCGTCGATTCCGGAGGAAGCGGGAACTGCACCGGACGCCGCGAGATTCAGGTTGGTGACCTTCAAATTGGCCGTGATCGGCGTATTCGCCGCATCCGCCGGATCAATCGGGCCGGCCTTGCCCTCCAGCGCTACGTCTCCGCCTCCGGCGATCTTCGCCGACAGCGAGAAAGGAAAAACGGCTCCAGGCGCGAAATTCTTCACATCGATGCTGACGCTGTCGAGGATCTCCGGTTTGCCGCTGTCCTGGGTCAGCGATACTCTGGCGCCATTTATCTTCAACGACTTCATCGACAGCGCCAACTTTCCGTCAGCGGAACCCGACGCCCGCGCCTGGGCGGAAGATTTCGCCCCAAGGCTGGAGAAATTCCACAGTCCCGAAGGCACTTGAATCAGAACGGTCTCGGGCGTGTCGATGATCATTCCGCTGATGTTCAATTTGCGCGAGAACAGCAAACGCCACAGGTCGATCGAGAGCGACAGCGCTCTCGTGTGCAGGAAAGCCGCCCGGCTGAACGAAGGATCGTCGGCTACCGAAAGGTCGCTCGCCGTCACCGTTCCCGACAGAATGTTAAGTTTCAGGTCGCCGATTTTCACGTCTCTGCCCAGCGACTTCGTCAGCTCGGATTCGATCGCCGGGCGGAATTCATTGGCATCCACCGCGAAGGCAAGGCCCAGCACGGCGAGCAGCAGGACAGCCGCGGCAATCAGGAGTATAAAGACAATGCGCTTCATTTCCGGCGGTCTCCTTTCAAGCTGGTATATACAGCCTCGACAAACATGCCTGTCGTCCAGGCGCCTTCGGTCGCGCCGAACCGCGGATCGTAGTCGGCGGTGAGTCTTGCCGCTTTGACCCGATCCAGGCTGGCCCCCGCATCGATCGCCGATTGAATGCGGTCCCGGATAATGGATACCATTTCGCGGTATTCCCCCAGATCGTATTCGTCGGACAATCTGCCACGCCCCGGGACGATCATCGTGCCACCGTCCTCATCATGCTTATAGACGGTTTTTTCGAGAATGTTGTTAAGCGCGTCGATCTCACCCTGCACGGAGCCGCCATTTTCGATGTCGATGAATGGATATCGCGTCATATCGAAGATGTCGCCCGTTGCGATTACATCGGACTGGCGGAAGTGCACGATCGTATCGCCGTCCGTGCTCGCGTTCGGCTCGTAAAACATATCGATACCCTCGCTGTTGTGCCACTTGCGCCGGCGTTCCCGGAGATACGTATCGGGCGGGATCGAATCCGCCGGCGCTTTGGCAGTCTGCATGCGGATCTGCACGTTGTTTTGGGCGATAAGCGTGGCGCGATGGGCCGGATCGCTGAAGAAGCCGGAGACCGCTACGGGCGCCTGGCCTGCGAAGAATGAACCTGGAAGACTGGGATCTTCCCCGGCGGCCGCGAGGTTGGCGTTGCCTCCGGTGTGCGCGGCATGGAGACTTGTGTTCACGATGAACTGGATGGGCCGCGGACTCAGAGCGCGAATGGCCGCAATGACTTTGGCGGAGAGTTTGCCCGCCCCGGAATCGACTACAAAGGGACCCTGATCGCCGATCTGAACGGTGACGTTGCCGCCATCGCCCACCAGCATGTAGACGTTCCCCTGCACCGCCAGCGTGTGAATTTCCCCGTCATCAGGCTCGCTCACAACCGCACGACCCGGCACGCCCTTCGCCGGAACGGTCAGCGCCATGGCAGCGGCTTCCGCAGCGGGCGTGTCTTTCAATTTCGCCATGAATTCGGGTTGCGTGGTTTCCACTCCGCCGAGCGCGCCCAGCAGGGGGACATGGTCCTTATCGGCGTACTCCCGCAGGAAGGGATGCTGCCCCCACGGGTAATACGGAATCTTGGAATCGGCGCGGGAAATGATTTCTTCGCCGTCCTCGCAGGCATAAAGCCAGGCGGTCGGGTCGATGGTGTTGCGAACGTTGATCACCGTTTTGGTGAAAGGTCCGGCGAGCCACACCGGGTCGATGGTCTCGGCGAAGTACGTGATCCGGTCGCCATGCCGGATCAAAGCCTCGTGGACGGTCGACTCGTCGCTTTGGGAAGCTCCATTTCCGCGGATGTATCCATGCTTGAGGTGCGTGGTCGTGATGTGAAGGACATTCCCTTTCCACTCGCCCGTGGAGAAACCCGCGAAGGTGTGCGCAGCCCACGCTGGCGGATGCGGGCGGCCGTCCATCCAGATGGTCCGGTTGACTTCGGTGGTCTGGAAGTACATGTGAATCGCAATCAGCCGCTGATTGTTGGGATCGCGTTCCTCCCAGAAGCGATAGTTGCCGGGAGAATAGAACGCATACGGGATGGTGTAGCCGGCGCACTGCTCCATGCGGACGGTCTGGCGCGATGCCGGCCAGGCCAGGGCAAACAGACGGCCCGCCTCATTGAACGGGATTCCGCCGTAGTCGACCAACGAGCCACCCGCGGTGATGTAGTCGCCGTCCTGATGGCCGCCAAGCTTCCAGGTCCCGGATATGTCGGTGCCGGAGCCCGCGCCGGTGGGCCGGATGGCTGAGTTAGCGCCCGCGCCCGCCGCGGAAAAGTCCTGCGCGAGGACTGTGGTGGTGAGGAACAGCGCGTGGAAAACGATCATTCTCATATCGCGTCTCCTGATGCTACCGGCATGTTGTCGGGTTCCAACCCGCGGCGTCCGCCTGTTTCTTGAAGTGCACCGACGTGAGATAGGGCGCGGCCAAATTCACCGGGTCCTCAACCGTAGTCGAGACCACCAGATATGAATTTCCGTCGGGAAAGTCAACCAGATCGAAGTATTCCGTGAGCGTGGTATTTGCGCTGTAGGGCACGCCATTACTGCGCAGGAATCCCGGCTTGAGCCGCGTCGTTACAATCTTCAGGGAGCCCGTTGGTGCAGGTCCCCTGCCTCCCGGCGCAGTCTCCCAGGCGGCCAGCGAAACGCCCTGCCAGCTTCCGCCCTGAGAGTCCGCACCCGAATTCTGCGAGGGCGCGAAGGAGAGCAATCGCGTCTGCGCGCCGGCATCGCTTTCAAGCTTAAGAGTCCGGTCGTCCTGCCACGTGATATGAAGGCGCCCCGGCTGGCGCATGAGGTTTGCAGCGCCGTAGTTGCGGCAGTCCTCGCGAGGGGCCGGATCCCTGGCTGGATCCCAAGTGTCGGCGGCCTTGCGGGCGGCCGCATTCAACGGAAGCCCGCTATAGTCGCCCTTGTTCGCCGGGATCATCCGGTACTTCCAGTCTTCGACGACCACCGCGACCCAGTATCCGGTAAGATCGATTGGCGCCGTCTGCTTCGCAGTGGGCGGAGGACCTCCTCTGCCGCCAACTCCCTGCGCGAACATACAGGTACCGGAGAGTGAAAGCAGCGCGACCAGGCAGGATTTAGAACGGCGACTCATGGCAAATCGTTTTCCAGACCGTTTTGGCGAAACGAAGCCAATTTCGGGTCATCCGGTTTGATCTCAGCGGTTTGCCGGACATGCCGGCGAATGTTCGCTTGCAAATGCCATTCCGCGATCAAGCGCACTTTCCTCCCTTTGTTCATATACACTACTCCCATGCTGTTTGAAACAACGATTTATCGATTAGAGTAAAGCACGCCGAAAACGAGCCGGAGCGCAATCGGCAGATAAGTTCTTGAATTGGTGAATGAAATTCTGGTCCGTTGCCGGTCAACGCATGAAGGTAGTTTCCTGAGTATGATGAAAACGTGGTATATTTATTCATATCGGTGAATAAATAATCAATGAGCGTTCGGGTCGGAATCGTTGGTTTCAGGGGCTACAGCGGAGCGGAAGCGGTCCGCCTGCTCTCCGCCCATCCGCACTGCGAACCCGTGTTGCTGGAACACCGTGCGGATGCCGGGGACGATGACAGGCTGCTGCGCAAATCCAACATCCGGCGCGCTCCGGCGGCCGGCGAATCCGTTGCAAGTGAAGGCCTGAAGGCTGTTTTTCTGGCAACGCCTCCCGATGTCTCGATGGATCTGGCGCCAAAGTTCCTGGATGCCGGGGCCGCTGTCATCGACCTCAGCGGCGCCTTCCGGCTCCGTACGCCGGAGCGCTACAAACAGTGGTACAAGGAAGACCACACCGCGCCCGCGCTCTTTGCAGGCGCAGCGTACGGACTGCCGGAATATAACCGCGAATGTATTCGGGCGGCCCGCCTGATTTCGAACCCCGGCTGCTATCCGACGGCGGCGAATCTGGCCCTCCGCCCCCTCCTCGCCGCGGGCATCGTCGACCGCGGCGCCGGTATTGTCTGCGATGCGAAGAGCGGCGTCAGCGGCGCCGGCCGCAAGCCCGCGCTCAAGACCAGCTTTTGCGAGGTCGCCGAAAATTTTTCCGCATACTCGATCCTGAACCACAGGCATGTGCCGGAAGTGCTCCTGACGAGCGAACTCGAAGAACGGGAATTCAGTTTTACGGCTCAGCTTCTGCCCATCGATCGCGGCATTCTCGAGGCCATTTATTTCCGCCTGGCCCGGCCTCTGTCGGGCGCCGAAATCATCGCGATCTACCAGAAGCAGTACGCCGCCGAGCCGTTTATCCGGCTTTATGAAGCAGGGTCCGTGCCCGATCTGCGCGGCGTGTTGCGGACGAATTTCTGCGACATCGGCGTCATTTCCGACCCGTCGAGCGGCCGCTGCGTGGTCATCGGCGCCATCGATAACCTCGTCAAAGGCGCGGCCGGGCAAGCTGTCCAGAATCTCAATCTCGTGCTTGGCTTCGACGAGACAGCAGGCCTGCTTTGAGAAGACTGCCTTGAAAGCGCTTATCAAGATCGGCGGGAGTCTGCTGGACGATCCCGCCTCGCGCCACGACATTGCCCGGCAGATCGCGGAGGTCGCGGCATCCGGCGTCCTAGTAACGGTCGTGCACGGGGGCGGCAAACAGATGACCCGGTTTCTCGAGGAACGCGGCATCCAAAGCCGGTTCGTGGGCGGGTTGCGGGTTACCACGGAAGAGACTATCGACGCAGTGTTGAAAGTGCTCGCCGGGACCGTGAATACGCAGCTGGCCGCCGCTCTTTGCGCCGCGGGCGTCAGGGCGGTCGGGTTGACAGGGATCGACGCCGGGCTCGCCACCGCCGAACAACTCGATCCGGAACTCGGGTTGGTGGGGCGCGTGGTCGCGTCGGATTCGAGCGTGCTGGACGTTTTGACCCACGCGGGAATGTTGCCGGTGGTGGCTTGCGTAGCCGGCGGAACTCACGGCCAGGTCTTCAATGTGAACGGCGATTCCATGGCCGTGGCGATCGCCTCCGGCTGGGAAGTCGACCGGCTGGTGTTCCTTACGGATGTGCCGGGTGTACTCGACGACAAGAAGGAGGTCATCCCCTTCCTGACGGTCGAGGATTGCGGAAAGTTGATTGATACCGGCGTAGCCAGCGGAGGAATGCAGGCTAAACTGAATGCGGCGACCGGCGCTGTCGCGGGCGGCGTGCATGAGGTGAGTATCGTAAAGGGGTCCGATCCCTCTGTCGTCAAGCGCCTGTTCAAAGGCGAAGAGATTGGCACCCGCATCGTGGGTCCGCATCATGATCCGCTGTTTCCGATCATGACGGCGATCATGCCGTAATCGAAAACCAGGCAGTTAATCAAGGATGATCAGCGCACTCACACCAGATCAGGTCGAGAATCAGACGGCGTCCAGCCGCGGCATCGACGTCCGCAAGGCTTCGATGCAGGACATCCCCGCCCTGCTCGAGCTGATTAACGGCTACGCGGCCAAAGGCATCATGCTGCCGCGGACTGAGTTCGAGATGTCCGAGAACATGCGCGACTTCATGGTCGCGTATGCCGGCAACCAACTGGTGGGCTGCGGCGCGCTTCACTTCTATTCGCCGACCATGGGCGAGGTGCGATCGCTCGCAGTGGCGGAAAGTCACAAGACACACGGGATCGGACGGATGATCGTGGATTCCCTGGTCTACGAAGCCAAACTCTACGGTCTCGATGCGGTCTTCGCCTTCACCTACGTCCCGGGCTTCTTCGGAAGGGTCGGATTCCATGAAGTGGAGCGCGGCGAACTTCCGCTGAAAGCATGGAAGGACTGTCTGCGCTGTCCCAAGTTCGACTGCTGCGACGAAATTGCGGTGCTGCGCGTCCTTCGGCCGCAAAAGTGGCAGCAGCGGCAGCCCGAGATGTCGCCGGTCATCGGCGTGGATAATGGCCTTGTAGTGCTGCTCCCTACTGTCCGAAGATAATTCCAAGAGCCAATGGCGAACCTGGCATTCGCCGTCCGCGCTCTGCGGGCGCGCAACTACCGGCTTTTTTTCAGCGGCCAGATCGTTTCGCTGATTGGCACCTGGATGACGCGGATCGCCACCAGCTGGCTGGTCTACCGGCTGACCGATTCCGCGGTTCTGCTGGGAGTTGTCGGTTTCGCCGCCCAGATACCCAGCTTTCTGCTGGGACCCATCGCCGGAGTGTGGGTAGATCGCTGGGACCGGCATCGCACGCTTGTGTTCACCCAGTCGCTGTCGACGATCCAGTCTTTTTCCCTGGCTGCGCTCGCGCTCACCGGCACTGCCAGGATTTGGGAGATCACGTTACTGGCCCTGTTTCAGGGGGTGATCAACGCCTTCGACATGCCCGCGCGGCAATCGTTCGTAATTCAGATGGTGGACCGCCGGGAGGATCTGGGCAACGCTATTGCGCTGAACGCGTCCATGGTCAATTCGGCCAGCCTGGTCGGGCCCGCCATCGCCGGGGTTGTGATCGCGGCGGTGGGCGAAGGCTACTGCTTCCTGATTGACGGCATTAGCTATATCGCGGTGATCGTTTCCCTGGTGTCAATGCGGATCACGGCGCCGCGGACGCTCAGACCGCGGCGCGAAGTCATGCACGAGCTGAAAGAAGGATGGCAGTACGTGAGGGGGTCGCTGCCGATCCGGTCGATCCTGCTGAACCTTGGATTGGTGAGCATGTTCGGTTTCCCCTATTCCGTGCTGATGCCGATCTTCGCGGCGGAAGTGCTGCATGGCGGGCCGAATACGCTTGGCTTCCTGATGTCGGCGGTCGGAGTGGGCGCGCTGGCGGGGACGGTTTCGCTGACGATGCGGCGAACCATCGTGGGGTTGGGACGGCGGATCGTGGTTGCCACGGCTTTGAGCGGCGCGGCCCTGATCGCGTTCGGATTCTCGCATGCAATCTGGCTCTCGATAGCGATTCTGCCGCTGGTTGGCTTCGGCCTGATGCAGCAGATGGCGCCGAGCAATACGATCCTGCAAACGATTGTGGACGACGAGAAGCGCGGCCGCGTGATGTCTTTCTATGCGATGGCTTTCCTCGGCATGGTGCCTTTCGGCAGCCTGCTGGCCGGGTATCTCGCGGCGCGCATCGGCGCGCCTCGAACCATGATGGTGAATGGCGCGGTCTGCCTGATCGGGAGTCTCTGGTTCGCGCGCAGACTGCCGGCGATCCGGCGGATCGTGCGGCCCATCTACGTGAGAATGGGAATTCTTCCCGCCGAGACCGCTCCCTGACGTTCTTCAGACCCGGATTGTGATTTCGTTGGAGCGGAGGACGGTCTGGCCGGGCAGTTGGCAGGAGACCTGAAGTTTATGATTTCCTGTCGCGCGCAGGTTGTAAATTGTAGCCACCGGGAGATCCGTTTCGACGGCCGCGCCTGGGTCCAGAGTGACCTCGATGTTTTTCCCTTTCCGGTCCGCGCTCGTCAATTGCCGGCCATAGGGCGTGAGTTCGAGGCCTTCAATCCTGTAAAAGAAAATCCAGGGCGGGATGGTGAGCGTTCGCGTGTGCGCGCCTTCGTTCTTCATCACGACGGAAATTCCCGCCACTTGCCCCGCGTCTTCCCTCCTGAGCTCGCGAATGGAAAGCACGAGCCCGTCGGCGGCTTCGCCCCATTCGCGCCCGGTCATATCTATGACCTTGGCGGGATCGTCGCGAAGCACCAGGCCCATTTTGGCCAGAAAGTTGTAGAACCGAATGAATCTGTTTGCAGCCACAGGCAACATTCATACTAACTGTTGTTCCTCCGCCGGGCCCATAAGCCCAGCCCGAACAGGCCGAAAACGAGCAGCAGCGACGAGAACGGCTCCGGAGTGGCCAGGCTCTGGCCGGAGTTGCCTGCTGGAGTTTCGAGCAGAGTGCCTCCATCGACGATTTGGGCGCTCAGCATCGGACCGGCCGTAAAATCCGTCGAACCAAGCGGGGCGATGTAGATGTAGTCGATACTTGCGTTGTATTGAAAGAGCTCCAGGTAGCCGTCGACGATCGCCGATCCCGCGATGCCCGTTACTCCCGTGCTGCCCAGATCGGTCGCCAGGCCCGTTGTCGGATCGAGCTGATACAACTCGTCAATTGCGCCCGCGCCCCCCTCGGTGAAGTAGAGGCTTGTGCCGCTGTCGGAAAGGCTGGTATCGAAATCGTCGTAATTAGGCGCCAGGCCGGTGGCTCCAATGAGTACTGCCGCGCCCGTATTTGGATCGACCGAGTACAGGTTCGACAGGGAGTCGACTTCGAACAGACCGTTGATCCCGCCCGCAAACCCGGCCAGCGATAACTGCAGCCCCGAACTGCCTATGATCGACGACACGCCGGAGAGCGGATCGATTGTAATCAGTTGGCTCTGCATACTCTGCGCAAAAAGAGTGCCGTTGTCGTCCGCGATGCCCCCGGATTGCGCGATCGGCAGCGTGCCGACTTGCGTGAACACACCCGTCGCACTGTCGATCGTGCCGAAACGATTGTCGTAAAACACCGCATATAACCGATCCGCGCAGACCGGGACTGCGCCCAGCGCGATCAGCAAGGCGGCCGTGAGGAAACGCACTTGGCCTTTCATCTGTGGCTCTTCAGTCTCATCTGCGGCTCTTCGATCTCATCTATGGCTCTTCGAACAGGACTATCGGCAGAATCAAGCCGGCTTCATAGGCAAACCGTTAGAATCTTTAAAGACCATGCAATACAAGACTCTCGGCAATACAGGAATCACCGTTTCCCGGATCTGTCTGGGAACCATGAGTTACGGCGGCGGCGAGCTGCCGGACTGGGCGCTGGGCACGAAAGGCTGGCATGTCGATAAAGAAGGCGCGCGCGAGCACTTCAGGATCGCCGTCGACGCCGGTATCAACTTCTTCGACACCGCGGACGTCTACTCCGCCGGATTGAGCGAGGAGATCACGGGATTCTATCTCCGCGAGATGACGTCCCGCGACGACATCGTGGTGGCGACGAAGGTGCACGGCCCCATGGGCAAGAGCCCGAACAAACGCGGCCTCAGCCGCAAGCACATTATCGAGGCCTGCAACAGCTCTCTGAAGCGCCTCGGCACGGACTACGTCGATCTCTATCAAATCCACCGCTGGGACCCGGTGACGCCCATCGAGGAAACGCTCGAAGCGCTCGATTCGCTCGTGCGCGCCGGGAAAGTGCGTTATCTGGGGGCCAGCAGCATGGCGGCATGGCAGCTTTCGAAGGCGCTGTACACGGCCAAAGAGAACCGATGGCACCGCTTCTCCTCCATGCAGAACCACTACAACCTGATCTACCGCGAGGAAGAGCGCGAAGTGATTCCGCTGTGCATGGATCGGGGGCTCGCGGTCATCCCGTGGAGCCCTCTGGCGCGCGGCTTTCTCACCGGCACGCGGCGGCCGGACGGCGGCGATACAACGCGCTCGGAAGTCGACACGTTTGCGAAGGACATGTACTACAGCGCCGACGATTTCGCCGTCGCCGACGCCGTTGCCGCGGTTGCGAAACAACGGGGTTGCTCAGCGGCCCAGGTTGCGTTGGCCTGGATCCTCCAGGCCCCCGGCGTGACCGCGCCCATTGTCGG
>Ga0181521_10000211_pt1 | contig 69534 bp, 56 predicted proteins | sample PEATcosm2014_Bin_32_FD_119764 | JGI IMG/M metagenome (GOLD analysis project Ga0181521, IMG submission 119764) | Peatland microbial communities from MTU Mesocosm Facility, Houghton, MI, USA - PEATcosm2014_Bin02_60_metaG | ecosystem: Environmental > Terrestrial > Soil > Wetlands > Peat | place... | reverse complement strand
CGAAATGAAAAGTAACGCAGGCGCAATCATCAGGAATACCGCACAAACATATCGAAACATTGATTTACACATGGAGCCCCCCGCGAAGCCCTTTCACGTCCTCAGTCATGCATCAGAAGGCATAGCGAACCGAGAAGGTTGCGGTACTACCGTTGAAATCTGGCGCCCCGACCGGCTCAAGAGCGAGAGTCCCGCCGGTGATGGGAACACTGGTATTTGTCGGTGTTTTGGAGTTGTATCCGTAATAACTCCACTCCGTCTTATAACTCAGGCCCTTGTAAACGTCGACTTGGATCAAAGCGAAAGGCTTCTGGTAATTGAATGCCAGGGTGCCGCCAGGTTGCAGCGGATCCAAGGGCAGGAGCCCGGGCCCCACCACCGGATTGAGAATCCCCGAGCCGCCGCCAACAAATGTCGCGGCATATCCGAGGCTCATTGTGACTCGCTTCACCGGTTTGAACATCACGTCGCTGTAGGCGTAATGCTGCTTGCTGGAATAGAACTCCGTTCCACCCTGAAGGTTATCCGGCGTAGTATTGCCGAGGGCGCACGACCCCGGTCCCGTCGATGGAAACATTGGCAGCCCGATTCCACTATTAAGGTTCGTCATCGACCCGAAACCGTCGTTGAAGCAAACGTAGTTCTGCAACTGGATATCGGTGAAATTATATCCGACAGTGAAGGCAAACTTGGAATCCGGCTTCGCCAGCATCATGGAAATACTGTACGTCCGGCCGTGCTCGAGGTCGTTGACTTGATAGACGTTGTCGCGGTTCTCGTGAATATCGACCGCAGCATCGATGGTCGCCCACGTCCGTGGTCTATAATTCGCGTGAACCTTGTAGCTCTGGATTTGCCGCGGCCAAACTCGCGTGTAGGAGTAACTGTTATATCCGAATTCGAAATCGCTATTGATTCGCAGCGTATCCATCGGCCGCCACGTCAGGCCGAAGAGACCTACCTGCTCGTTGATCGTGAATACCTGGCGAGGCACAATGAGAGCCGAACTTATCGTAGCAGCAGAAGCAGTCCATATATATGAGGGGTCCCCATTTGGATTGGGGGCGCACGTACCACCCGTGGTGTTAGTCGCCCCCGTGGCGAGGTATGCGCAATTCCCGCGCAACGCCAGAAAGTGATTTGTCGCCGTGCCGCCCCCGCCGGGGTAATAGATATCATCCAGCGTTTGACTGCCAAAGGATTGGCCGATTCGGTTATCCTCGTACATATAACCGATTCGACCGGTGATGCGGTTGGTCAAATCGGCTTCGAGTTGGATGGTGTTCGATAGCCGTCTTTGCCCCAGGAAGTTCTCCGACACGGTGGTTGCAGCGTCAGCGGTTGTAGCGGTGCCGTGCTGTGGGCAGGTGCCCGTCGTGGTGCTTGCGTACGACGCCGCCGGACAGATAGTGGCAAATGTCGGCACTGTCGGCCCGGGAGCAACCCCCGGGAGCGCAAACTGTGCTATTGGCAGCAGTATGCCAACATCCCCTGACCCGGCCGGGGCAGCCGTGGCCCATAGGGTCGTGGTCGTCTGGGGATTGACTCCAGGATTTTGCCATTGGTCATAATGAACGGAATCGACGAGCCGAAGTTTTTGGGTTAACGAATAAATGGCAGACCAATTCGCATGCGCGAAGATTTCGTTGGCGCTTGCCGGACCTGAAACGATGGAGTCGCGAACCTGACTTGTCGTGGAGGCCGTCCATTCGTTTATGGAATCGAAGAGGTTCGCGGCTCTATTGGTGGCGTTGCTGTAGCTGGCCGAAGCCGACATCTCAAGCCTTGGGATGTCTGTGGACTGAAAGCTCAGCCGCTCCGTGGGCATGAAATTCCGCGTGGGGGCAAGCCTCGTATACGACTGGACCATCTTGCAACTCGTGGAAAGATTGCTGTTGTTTACGAAACCTGTGGACAGGAACGGCGTGGCGCAAGGGACGGCCGCTAGGCTAAGGGCGCCGGTACCGCCAACGCCAGTAGTACCAGCAGCCGTGCCAGTAGGGGCGTAGTACCAGTTGACTCCCAGATTCACGGGCACTGTGCCGGGGAACTGGCTTGTTGATACCAGAAATGGCGTGTTGGCAAGCGAGTCGCTGGTATCGTACTTGTTCCATTCAAGGAACTGATCGTAGGAAATTGTGGTCTTCGGCAGGAGTCGAAAATCCACACCCATGCGATACGCGTTCGTCGTCTCTTCGAAATTCTGCGCCATCGGGATTTCGACGGTGGCGTCTTCCGTAGTGAGCGCAGGCCCCTCCTCCACATGGCGCGAATATCCGAGCCGGAAGCGCACGCGGGATTGCGGCAGCAGCGTCAAATCGTAATCCTGCATGCGATGCACGAGATCGAGTGCATGCGGCGAATTCGTAGAGGCGAACGAGGGATTGGTGATCGCGAACGAGGAAGGGGCGCCCGCCGGGGGGATCGGGACCGGGTTTAATGGATTCGCCAGCAGGTTGTAATCCCAGAAATACTTGTCGCGGCGGAACACCAACGAAAATTCATACCACTTATCCTTTTCGATCCGCAGGCGCGAGACGTCGTTCGGATCGCCGCCATAGCCGAAGTTGCTGAAGTTGAGGTTGTCGAAGAGGAGCCCCTGGTGGTTGAGGGACCTCATGTTCAGCGTGTAATCGAGCAAACGCGGGCCGGAAGCCAGATCCACGAACGTGTCATACGTATCCTGGTTTCCGTTGATCCAGCTTCCCCGATAGCCAAGCTCCACCGTCTGCTGGACGTTATAGTTACCAGAGTCGACTCCCTTGGCTTCCTCGGAGTTATCCTGGGCGCGAGAAGCAGGCGAGAAGAAAAGCACTGCAACCACTACCAGCAGGCCGAGCGGTCTAATACCGAAGCGATCTCTCATGATTTTTCACCCCGCCGATTGAGACTTGTGATTTCTGCCAGGGAGTTCCATGACATGACTTGCTGCGCCCCCACATCGGCAAACATTCGTCATATTCAGCCTATCGGAAATATATATCGCTAAAGTTGGATCCGTGGATTGCCGTGTGGCATATTGTGCATGCCTGTATATAGATAGCGTTGTTCGGAACCGGACCATTCATCACCGCAAAACCAGTTGGCTTGCCGTTGTTGCCTGCTGCCGTGATGGGTCCGAAGTGGGCTGCTGTGTGGCATTGCAGGCAGAGCATATTCACGTTGCTGTACTTCAACATGTGAACATTTGCCCCACCGTGCGGGATATGACAGGTCGCGCATCCTTCCAACTTCACGGAACAGTGTGGGAACACGAAGGGCCCCTGCTTGTCCTTGTGGCACTTGAAACAGACGGCATCCCCGTTATCTGAGGTTCGGACTTGCCGCACCAAATGGTCTGACTCCCAAACTCCAGCCGTTCCGTGCTGTTGGTGGCAGTCGGTGCACTGGATCAGGCCCTCATTGACGCGGTGATGAAACGGCATATTAAACTGGGACTTCTGCTGGAGATGGCAGGAGTAGCAAAGTTCCGGCTGCGCCTTGATCAGTAGGTTTTCTTTTGTTGCCGCGTGGTGCGGCGAGTGGCAATCGATGCAGCTTACCTCATTCTGCCGGTGGAACGAATTCGAACTATTGAGGTGAGTTGGCCCCGAAGCATGACAGGTGAGGCAGCGCTTATTGACTTCTGTCGCGGAATGTTCCTCGAAGACGTAAATCTTCGTCTTGTCACCACCGCCTTCGACGTGAGCTCGCCCCGGGCCATGGCACCCTTCGCATCCCTGATGAGACGGACCGCCTTTTGTGTCGAGCGTCGTCCTCCAGTGCGGGGTCTTTGCCCAGCTTTCATAAATGTCGGCGTGGCACGTCTTGCAGGTCTCCGCCCCGACGTAATCGGACGCGTCGGACGAAGCAGCCTTCGTTGAGCTAGCGGCACTGTCTTGCTTTTGGGAATCTGTGCCCGCTTGTGCCTGAAGGAAAACAGCCGCAGCGGTTGCGAAAAGCCATATAAAGAGAACCAGAACAACTCGGAATACATTGGAGCTTAAGCGTTCTCGCATCCTCGTCCCCTTTTCGTCCTATCGACATTACAGCGGGCAATCGCACCGCCCAGAATATGGACTCCCTGAAAAAGTACGTCTGTGACGTTTATCACACAGTGTTGTGCCCCGGCGCCACGAAGGGCTGGTTAAGCTCTAACCAGCTTTTCAAGGCCCGCTTTGTTCGCGATCATGAGTGTCGAACCATGGACCTCGATCAGCCGTTCCCGTTTGAAACTAGCGAAGAGCCTTGTCACTGTTTCTCGAGCCAGACCGATCATTTCGGCGATTTCTTCATGAGTGAGCAAGAGCGTGGCGCCGAGCTGACCGTTGTTCCGCGCACGAGAAGCCGCCACGTCCAGCAAGAAGCGCGCCAGCTTCTCGGTGGCAGAGCCGGAAAGCCCCAGGTAGCGGACCTCTTGAAAGGTCGCATGATAGATTTCATTCAAGATCTCGGCCACCCTCAAAGCTGCCTCGCCGTTTTCTCGCAAAAACTGCAACAAGGGCCCACGCGAGATGAAGCTGGCTTCGATCGCCTCAAGTGCCTCTGCCGTCAGTACGTACGTCTTTCCCGAAATGGCACCCGGCAAGCCGATTACCTCACCCGGCTCCGCAATGCGAAGAAGCAGCGATTTGCCATCGGCAGAGCTTGCCGATAGCTTGGCTCGACCGTTCGAGAGGATGAAAACGCCGTGCGCCTCCTGACCTTCGACGAAGAGAATCGCGCCTTTGGGATAGGATTCGGACGATGAAATTGCGTCAAAGCCCTCCAGCACCCGCCGAGGAAGGTCGCCCAGGAGCCGCTCCTTCAAGAAGGGCCCGGTCATGTAGCTTTCAATTGAGTGAATGCGGGATACGGTTTCCGTAGGTGTGCGCGAACGCTTTCGGCGTTGCTTCATCTTTGGTACAATTAGCACTCGATTCGTCACGTTATTGACCCTTGGCCGGACCGAGAACTTGTACCCGTGCTGGCCCAGGAGTTTACCCCGAATTGCGATTAAAACTCTATATCATCTTTGCGCAAGACCATTACGGCAGCACCCTCTGTTCCTGCTTCCAAACACCACCCGCTGCGACGAGCCGATTCCTGCTTGAGGAATGGGTGGGAGAAGCGTCAGTGCACTCAAAAACCTAGCTGGAGCATTGCATACGGGCGGGGGTGGGTGTACGTTATCGGTCGCCGAGAGTCAAAACGGAAATCCCGGATCAGAGGGAATTATTTCGGCCAAAAGGAGATCAGTGATGAAAAGTACCTATAGAAGTTTGTGTTGCATCGGTCTGCTATTGTGCCTTGGTTCTTTCATTTCGGCCGCTGACACATCATGGACGGGTCAAATTGTGGATAACTTTTGCGCTGCTAGTCCCGTGCAAATGTCGGCCGAACACAGGATGACAGAGCATGACTGCACGATTGCTTGCGTGAAAGTCGGAGCCAAATACGTATTGGTCTCTGGTGGGAAGACATACAAAATTGCAAACCAGGACTTCGCGGACTTGCAGGTGCACGCAGGTGATATCGTGCGGCTCACCGGCACCCTGAGCGGTGATACGATTACTGTGTCCAAGATTGTAAGGGACTTTGATGGCCTGTTGCAGAGTTACCTCTCTCTCGCAGACAACAGAACGATAGTTCGCAAGCTGCAGAAAACAACCGACGCTGACACTCGCAGCAAACTCGTTGCGGAATTGCGAATTCTCGACAGGCAGCGGCTCGACCTCCTGGAACAGATGGACGCCTCTTCGGGACGACCATAGGTTTCCGTCAGCCCAGGCACTATGTGACCGTCGAACCCGGCTTGAACTTCGGCGTATTTTTGCACCCGAACACCCGCTGTACAGATTTTTGCGGAGGACAACCGTCTGTTTCACACGCATTTGACCCTATAAATTCGCGTTAAAATAGAAACCCGCTCTAAAAACTGGACACCTCGCCGAACTTGTTGGTTTACCATCACATGGAAACCGGCCTGGCGAGAGAGGCAGAGGTGATTCGATTCTACGCCTTCGGTAAGTTTCACTCCCTTATGGGATCACCGTCTTTTTGCTATCCTCGCCTGCACGAGTGCGCTCCATGACAGGCGAAACCTCCCACGTCGGCGTACGACAAATGACTCCGGCTGACGTGCCGGCCGTGGTGGAGCTCCAGCACCGCGTCTATCCGGCCGAGAGGGCCTGGTCGTCCGAGGAGCTCATCCAGCATCTCGCTGTCTTCCCGGAAGGCCAGCTCGTGGCCGTGGACGAGACCGGCCGGGTGGTGGGTTCGGCGAGTTCCCTGATCATTGATTGGGACGACTACGCGGAATCCGCGCAATGGTCCGCGATCACCGGGCACGGGACATTCAACACGCACAATCCACTCGGCAAGACCCTATACGGCGCGGACATGTGCGTCGACCCGACCGCACGCCAGCGCGGTATCGGCTCGCACCTCTATGAGGCGCGCAAGCAATTCATCCGGGAGCGCGGCCTGAAACGCCTTCTCACCGGCGGGCGCATCCCCGGCTATGCGCAGGTCGCGCAGACGATGACCTCGCAGGACTATGTGGCGGAAGTGGTCCGGGGCAGGAAAAAAGACGCGACGCTGAGCTTCCAGCTCAAGAACGGCCTCGTGGTTCTTGACGTCGTCCCCGAATACCTCGACGACCCCGAGTCGCGCGGCTTCGCCACTCTGCTCGAATGGCTGAACCCCGAATATGTGACGAACCTAAGCCTTCAGATCAGCGAAGAACCGAGCGCTCTGGAAGGGCTCGCCGAAGAGGCGCGCCACGAAGGCCCGCGAATCTCCCGCGTGCGCATCGCCGCGATGCAGTACCTGCTGCGCCCGATCAATCGCTTTGAGGATTTTGCGACGCAGGTCGAGTTCTTCGTCCGCAGCGCTCACGAGTACGGCAGCCACTTTGTTGTGTTTCCCGAGTACTTCACGACGCAGCTCTTGAGTTACTTGCGCGAATCCGCTCCCGCACGAGCGGTGCGCCGCCTCGCTCAGCTCACGCCGGAATACGAAGCGCTCTTCATGCGCCTCGCCACCGAGAACAAGCTCTACATCATCGCCGGCACGCACCCCGTGATTCAGCAGGGCGAACTATTCAACGCCGCGCATCTCTTTACGCCGAATGGCCGCGTGTTCCGCCAGAAAAAAGTCCACCTGACGCAGACCGAGAAGGGCCCTTACCAGATGAGCCGCGGCCACGGCTTCTACGTCTACCACACGGATTACGGCAAGATCGGGATTCTCGTGTGTTACGACGTCGAATTTCCCGAAGCGGCCCGTGTGCTCGCGGAAGCGGGTGTCCAGATCCTTTTCGTTCCGTCCTGCACTGACGAGCGTCAGGGATTCTGCCGGGTTCGCTATTGCGCGCAGGCCCGCGCCAGCGAGAACCAGATCTACCTCGCCGTGGCCAGCACCGTCGGCAACCTCCCCGAAGTGCCCGGGATGGCGACCCACTACGGACAGGCTGCGATCCTCACGCCGTCGGACTATTTCTTCGCGCGCGATGGCATTGCGGCGGAGGGCACCGCCAATCAGGAGCAGATGGTCATTTCCGATGTTGACCTCGCGCTCCTGGACGAACAGCGCGTGAACGGCACGGTGCTCCCGCTCGACGATTTGATCAAGGACGCCTACGACCGCGTGATTCACTGCACGGACCGGCGCGACGCAGAGAAGCCGGCGGGGGCGCCCGCTGCGGGGCATGCGGAAACGCCTAAGGCAACATCCACGTGAGCCAGTAGGCTTGCGCGTAGGCGATTAGGCCGACGAGCGTCGCAAATGCGACGCTGTGCCAGAACGACGAGCGCAGCACCTTTCCTTCCTGGGCAATCAAGCCCACCGTTGTGACGCCGACGGCGATGTTCTGAGGCGAGATCATCTTGCCGGCGACGGCGCCCGAGGAATTCGTCGCCGCCAGCAGCACTGGATTGAGATGGAGCTGATGTGCGGCCGCAACCTGCAGATTCCCGAACAGTAAGTTGCTCGACGTGTCGCTGCCAGTGAGAAAGCACGCCACCCAGCCGAGGTAACTACTCAATATTGGAAAGACGCGCCCGGCGTGCGCCGCCGCCGCTCCCAGCGTGTACGCCATTCCCGAATAATTGTAGAGATAAGCTAGACCAACGATAAGCACAACCGTGAGCCCTGGCATCCGAAGCTGCCGCAGCGTCGCCCATCCGCACTTAACATAGACGCTCGGCCGCACCCGGAAGCACAGCGCGGTCAGCACCGTCGTGGTGAGGGCGGCGGTCCCAGCAGCCAGCGGCTGAAATGTGTACAGCGCCGAATATGGCTGCTGATACAGCGTAATCAAAACGCCTTTGTGCAGGTGGGGAATCGCAATCACGAGCTGCCCTATCGGTTGCAGGTTCAGGTAAGACCACAGCACCACGACCGCGGCCAGCATCGCCCACGGCAGCCATGCCAGAAACGCCGCGCCGGCCGAAAGTCTTTCGCCTTGGGGCCGTGGGTCCGTTGCGACGCCGGGCTTCCAGATTCGAAGAAACGCCACCGTCGCAGCGATCGAGGCTGCCGCAGCGATGATGTCCGGAGTGTACGGTCCCCAGAAATTCGAGACCAAGAACTGCACCACGGCAAAACTGCCACCCGCAACAAGAGCGGCTGGCCAGGTTCGTTTCAGGCCCTTCGCGCCCCCGACTGCGCAGACGAGATACGCCGGCAGGATGAACGACATGAAGGGAAGCTGCCTGCCGACCATGGACGACAGTCGCTGGAGGTCGAGCCCCGTCACTCCGGCCAGCGCGACGATCGGAATCCCCAGCGCACCGAAGGCTACCGGCGCCGTGTTGGCAATCAGCGAAACGACCACGGCGCGCCGCGCTTCGAAACCAAGCCCGACGAGCAGAAACGCCGAGACGGCGACGGGCGTTCCGAAGCCGGCCGTGCCCTCCAGCAGCGCGCCGAAGCAAAATGCAACCACAATCGCCTGGATGCACGGGTCCGTCGACACGTGGTGCTCCATCCAGTGCCGCAGTAGGTCGAACTTGCCCGTCTTCACCGTCAGGTTGTAAAGCCACAGCGCGCAGAAGACGATCCACATGATCGGCCACACTGCGTACACGAACCCGTACGCTGCGCTCCATGCCGCCAGCTCGGGTGGCATGTGCCAGACGAATATGGCAAGCGCGCTGGCGGCGGCGAGACCGCACGCCGACGCGAACAGGCTGCTTCGGCGCAGGACTCCCATCAGGATGAGAACGATGGCGAGGGGAATCGCCGCCACCAGCGCGGAAATCGCGAGGGAGTGAACCGGGTAGAGCGGTTGCGGCCAGATCGCAGCAAGCGCGAGAGTCATGGGGGAACTCCGCCAAACCGTAAAGCGAGCGCCGGGATTCTACTACCGAATGCCCCGGCTTCGAGCGAAACAATGCCTTGCGACGGGCCCCTGGAAGTGTAGCGATTCGCGCGAGGCGCCGTGGTTTGTTTTCAGCGAGTTGCGTCATGTTCTACTCGACGGTGTAGCGATTTGATTTTCACTCACGGCGGGTTCGATCCAGCCATGGGTGGTGTTGAAGCGGTCGTACAGCTCGACAGCACGAACGATGGCATCAGCGCTCGGACGCGCGGTGGAAGACTTCTCCATGATCCGTTCGAGGACGCGGCGAAGATTGCCTTCGCGGCGCGCGTCGAGGCCGAGGGCACGGGCGTGCCTATAGATGGCCGTGCGGCCGGGAAGCTGGTATTCCTCGGTGAGGCGCGAGACATTGCCCCAGTCGAGAAAGGCTTCCTCGATGGCTTGGCGCTCCGGGTGGCAGCAGACGCTGCACCGTCGGCGATGGTGCACCATGCCGGGAAGGGGCTGTCCCCGCCGCCTCCGGCGCTGCTTCTTTCTCTCGTTCATTGTCGCTTTCACTCTCCTCGGCCTCGCAAAGAGGCCTCAGAGCAACGTAGCACGCCGCAGTGCGTTTGCAACTGTACCGAAGTACAGAAAAAAAGGACAAGGCATAGAACCAGGTGCGCGGGACCTGACAGAGTGCCAAGGTCTTGCGCCGGGCATGGCATGCCATGCCCCTACGGAAACGCGTCAGCGTTCGCGGATGCGGAGGACGCGCGAGGAGGGATCTTCGGCGTAGAGTTCTTCGACGAGGGCGGCGCGGCGGTCGAGAATGGCGCGCTGATTGAGCGAGGCCTTGTCCGTGATCTCGCCGTGATCGAGCGCGGGCGGCTCGTCGAGCAGAACGGCGCGCTCGACGCGGTTCGAGCTGCCGGTCGCCTGCGCCGCGAAAGATTCGAGGAGCGAAGTGAACTTCCGCACGACCCCGTCGTGCCCCAAGATTTCGGCGTGCGTGGCCATGGCGGGCAGATCGGAAGCGAGAGCGCGGCACGCCTCGACGTTCGGCACGACCAACATGCCCAGGAAATTGCGATCGTGGCCCGCGATCACGACATCAAGCGCATAGGGCGCGAACCAGTGGATGATTTTGGCGCGCAGCGGCCCCACGCTGACGAACGTTGCCGATGCCAGCTTGAAATCCTCGGCAAGCCGGCCGTCGAAGAGCAGCCCCTTGTTCACGTCGTTCGCGTCGACGAAGCGGACGGCGTCGCCAAATTTGTAGTAGGCCTCTTCGTCGAAGGCTTGGCGGGTCAGTTCCGGCTCGCGCCAGTAGCCGGGCGTGACGCTGGGACCTTTGACGCGAATTTCGAGCTTGTCTCCCGCCGGCACCACTTTGGCCTCGATGCCCTGCATGGGGATACCGATGCTGCCGCTGACGTTCGTATCCCAAGTGCACTGAAGGGCCATTGGTGAGGTTTCCGTAGCGCCGAGACCGGTGGCCATCAGGATGCGCTCGCCGCACGTTTCGATCATGAGCTTGCGGTAAGCATCCCATAGAGCCTGTGAGAGTCCCGCGCCGGCGTAGAACATGAACTTGATACGGCTGAAGAACTTTTCGCGCAGCCGGCGGTCGGCGCGGAAGTGCGGCAGCAGTTCCTCGTAGCCGCGCGGCATGTTGAAGTACAGAGTCGGCGCGATCTCACGGAGGTTCTGAACGGTGGCGGCGATGCCGGCGTGTGAGGGGCGGCCGTCGTCGATGTAGAGAGTGCCGCCGTTGTATAGCGTCATTCCCGTGTTGTGATTGCCGCCAGCGGTGTGATTCCAGGGCATCCAATCGACGACGATGGGCGGCTCGTCGGCGATAAAGCAGAATCCCTGGCGAATCATCTGCTGGTTGCTGCAAATCATGCGGTGGGTGTTGATCACGGCTTTGGGAAGCCCGGCAGAACCGGAGGTGAAGAGAAATTTCGCGACGTCGTCCGGCGCGATGGCAGCGTGCGCCGCATCGACCGCGGGGGTGGAAGTGGTCGCAGCGAGGTCATCAAATGGAACGGCGGTGCGGTCAGTGACGGCTCCTTCCGTGAACACGACTTCGATATCGGAATCGACGGCGGCGTCGAGCGCGCGGCGATAGCGCTCGCCATTCGAGACGAACACCATCCCGGGCGTCAAAATCTTCATCACGTGCCGGAGCTTTGCGAAATCTTTCGAGATCAGCGAATAGGGTGGCGCGATCGACGCTGTGGGAACTCCGACGTGCTGCCCGGCGAACATGAGCAGCAGATGCTCGAGATCGTTCTCCGACAGGATGACCACGGGGCGATTGGCGGAAAGGCCGCGGTCGAGGATTGCTTGGCCGAGGCTGCGAACTTTCTTCAGCGCGTCGCCGTACGTGAGTAAACGCCAAGGGCCGCCTGCGCGCCGCTTGGCTGCGAGAGGACGATCCGGGGCCACACCCGCCCAATAAATCAGGCGTTCGGTGAGGACGCGTGGGTACGCTTCGAGCGGTTCGTCCGGGCGGATGATGATCGCGCCGTCCGCACGGCGCTGCATCGACACGCCGGAGGTCCGCAAACGGACTGCGCGGATCCGGTCGTTGGCGTTCTGGCGTTCGGGCGCGCGTGTTCGTGTCATCTTTGGATGCGCATTTTCGCGAGATGCGGACGCGTCGCAGGACGATATGCGGGGCGTCGCGCGCTTGTCAAGCGAATGCCCCATTTTACCGCGTTGGGTTGACATCCCGGCGCGCGCATTTTATGTTGGTTGATTCCGATTCCCATTCGAGGCCGTCTGGAGCGCGTGCGCCCACAGTCATCCGATCGAGCGGACGCGCGCAACCGTTAGAGGTGGCAATGCAAAGTGAACCGATCATGGATTTGGCCCATTTGGCAGCCACCAAGCGATGAGCGAAAGTAAGAAACGCGACTCAGGCCCCGCGTGACGATGGCACTGCCGCATCTGCTGCTCCTTCCGGGATTGGCCTGCGATGCCGAAGTGTGGAAACACCAGGCTCGCGCGCTCGCTGAAGTCACGAGCGTCGAAGTCGCGGACTATGGTTCGTGCGATTCGCTGCCCGAAATGGCTCGCGTGGCAATTGCGCGAGCGCCGGAATCATTTGCCGTCGCGGGTCACTCGATGGGAGGGCGCGTCGCGCTCGAGATTCTGCGCCGCGCACCGGAGCGGGTTGCGGGCCTCGCGCTCCTTGATACCGCCTATCAGCCCTGGATGCCCGGCGAAGCGGGCGAGCGCGAGAAGGCGGAGCGCGCCGGCTATGTGAAGATCGCGCAATCGCAAGGCATGCGCGCGATGGCGCGCCAGTGGCTACAGAAAATGGTTCACCCTTCGCGCCTCAAGGATGCGCCTTTGATCGATTCGATCGTCGAGATGTTCGGGCGGAAGTCCCCGGAGATCTTTGCGGGACAGATCAAGGCGCTGCTCGCCCGGCCGGACGCCGGGCCGGTCCTGGCGGGCGCGCGGTGTCCGACGCTCGTGATGTGCGGGCGCGAGGACGCTTGGAGCGTTCTGGAGGTGCATCGGCGGATGGCGGCGCTCGTCCAGCACAGCAGATTGGTCGTCATCGAAAATTGCGGCCACATGGCTCCGATGGAGCGTCCCGAAGCGGTCGCCGCCGCCCTCGCTGGGTGGTTCTCCGGCTTGTCCGATTGACGCCATTCCGCAGCTTCTCTAGAATCGCAAGCCGGGAATAGAAAAGGTTTCAACTAGCCGCGAACATGATTATCGACTCTCACCAACACTTCGTTCGTCTTGCCCGTCACCCGGAAGTGGAGGGCTTTCGCCAAGCGCAACTTTCCGGAAAGAATCCCGATGTCCTCCCCGACATCTCGGATGCCGACATTAAAAAGAGTCTGGAGCAGGTCGTCAGCTTGATGGACTCGCGCCGAATCGATGTCGCATTCGCCTCTCCCCGTGCGAAAGCCATGGCGACGCATGAAGGTACTACGGAACAGAACGCCATCTGGGCCGATCTCAACAACGGCCTTATCCTCCGCGCCTGTCGGTTGACTCCCGGCCGCTTTGCGCCGGTCGGCATGCTCGGACAACATCCTTCGTGTCCATCCGAGCAGGTCGCGAAACAGATCGAGCGTTGGACCAAGGAAGGTTTCATCGCATTCAATTTTGATCCCGACGGCACCGGCGGCCGCTGGCAAAACCAGCCCTTCACCGGAAAGCACAATTATCCGGTTTTCGAAGCGGCGCAGGGGTTCGATGTGCCGCTCGTGCTGCACGGCAGCGAATCGATCAATAAGAACTTCCAGCATACGGCCGTCCAATATCTGGTCGCCGATATTACGGGTTTCGTGCAACTCATGATGGCGAAGGATCTATTCCGGGATTTTCCGCGTCTGCGATTTCTGATCCCGCATGGCGGCGGCGCGTTGCCGTGCCAGATCGGGCGCTGGAGGGCGATCGCGAAGTACAACAGCTGGGCGAGCCCGGACGAGATTCTCGGGAACGGCAACGTTTTCGTCGATACCTGCGTGTACAACGGCCTCAACATGCAAATGTTATTCGACGCTGTCTCGCTCGACAACATCCTGTTCGGCTCGGAGTGCGACGGTGCGTTCCCCGGCGTGGTTAACGAGGAGACGCACGATCATTACGACAATACGCGGCGCTATGTTGACGATTCGAAGCTGAACGCCGGTGACAAGGCCCGGATTTATGCCGTCAACGCGCGGCGCGTTTATCCCCGTGCGAGCCGCTGGATTCAAGCGTAGCCGAGTCTAGGCCTTGGCAAAGGATCTGGGGTTCCGGGCGCTCCGCTTGTGCACCGATTGACGCCGCGCTTTCGCACCCTCTAGAATTCCAAGCCGAGCTTTAGGAAAGGTGCCTTTGTGGCTGATAAGAAGAAAACGGCAAGAGTGGTCAAGAAAAACCAGTACGGCGAAGCCTACCGGCTTGTCTTCCCGCACGTGACCGAGGAGCTATCATGAGCAAACCAGTGGTTGTCCGGCGCATCGAGCAGCCGCCCGAAGATGTCGTCGCAGCGCTCGAGAAGTACGGAGTTTCGACGGTGCACGAGGCCCAGGGGCGCCGCGGGCTCCTTGCGTCGTATATGCGCCCGATCTATCCCGGCGCGGCGATCGCCGGCGCGGCCGTCACGGTATCGCTGCCGCCCGGCGACAATCTGATGATCCACGTGGCCGTCGAAGTCTGCCGCAAGGGAAACATCTTGGTGGTCGCTCCCACGTCGCCCTGCACGGACGGCTACTTCGGGGAGTTGCTTGCGACTTCGCTGCGCGCGCACGGCGTGAAGGGTCTTGTGATCGAAGCGGGCTGCCGCGACGTCGGCCCCTTGACCGAAATGAAGTTTCCGGTCTGGAGCCGCGCCGTGAGTTCGCAGGGAACGGTGAAGGCCACGCTCGGCTCCGTGAATGTTCCGATCGTGTGCGCCGGCGCCGCGATCGATCCCGGGGATGTGATCGTCGCGGATGACGACGGCGTCGTGGTTGTAAAGCGGGCCGAAGTCGCGAAGGTTGCGGCGGCCTCTGGCGAGAGAGTGCGCAAGGAAGACGCCGTGCGCGAGAAGCTCGCTCGCGGCGAGCTCGGCCTGGATATCTACGGCTTGCGAGCCAAGATTGCGGAGCTCGGGCTCGAATACCGCTGAGATATGCGAGGTTCGCCGTGACTCAGCTCAACGAAACCGAGATGCGAAACGCGGAGCTGGCGTGCAGCGCCTTGGTGATCGAATACGCCGAGATCGTCGATAATCAGGACTATGTTCGCCTGCGCGACATCTTCGCCGAAGATGCCGTGTTCGCGCGTCCCACGAACCCGCAGGAGAACCTTCGCGGAGTCGATGAGATCGTCGCTATGTTTACATCGCGCCCCCGCAACCGGCTCACGCACCACATCATCTCCAATATCCGCATACGCCTGGAGACCGCGGATACAGCGGTGGGAACGTGCCGCGTGCTGCTGTTTACCACCGATGCGGCCGAGCCCGAGACGCCCGAGGGACGAAAGGCATCTCCCAAACAGTTGATGGGCACCTACCACGACCGCTACGTGCGGACGAGAAACGGCTGGCGCTTTGCGGAGCGGCGTGGCGGGATTTCCCTTCATACGTGAAACAGCACATGGCCAGCGGCTCCATTCAACGGATTGCGCTCGTCGGCTTCGGCGAAGTCGGCGGAATCTTCGGACGCGACTTCGCGAAGCAGGGCATCGATGTGTCCGTCTGGGATATTCTGCTTCGCTCGAAAAAAGCGCGCGGACCGATGCTTGCGAAGGCCCGCGACTGCGGTGTGCGGGCGACCGAGAGCTTGCGGGAATGTGTGCGCGACGCCGAGCTTGTCATCTCCGCGGTCACGGCTTCCTCGGCGGGAAGCGTCGCAAGGGAGGCCGCGCCGCTTCTCCGCGACAGTCAATTTTTCCTGGACATCAACTCCGTTTCGCCCGAGACGAAACGCACCGAGGCGCGCCGCGTCGAGAAAGGGAGGGGGCACTTCGTCGAGGCCGCGGTGATGGCGCCCGTTCCGCCGCAGCGGCTCAAGGTTCAGATGCTGCTTGGCGGGACGCATGCCACCGAAACTGCCGCGCGCCTGCAGTCGATCGGCATGAACGCGACGGCGGTGAGCGATCAGATTGGAGTCGCATCCGCCGTGAAGATGTGCCGCAGCGTCCTGATCAAGGGCCTGGAAGCGCTGGCGATCGAAGGCTTGTTTGCCGCGCGGCGCTACGGCGCTGAGGACGCCGTGCTGGCATCGCTCGACGCGACGTATCCCGCGATGGGATGGACAGCCGACCTGCCGGACTATCTTGTTAGCCGTGTCGCCGAGCATGGAGTCCGGCGCGCAGCCGAAATGCGCGAGGCTGCCCTGGCCCTCGCCGAGGTGGGGATCAATCCGATGTTGTCCGAGAGGACCGCCGAGCGGCAGGATTGGCTGGTCCGCGAAATCACCGCCAGGCGCCTCCAGGACAAGAAGAGTGAGCCTTTTTCGTGGCGCGCGCTGGCCGATGCAATCGGCACCGCGAAAAAGCCACGCACGCGCCGCCGACCGAGTCACCGACCAGGCCGCTGAAAATCCCCTAGAAGAAATGGAAACGCTTTCGGCGAGCCGGGCCTCTCGCGCCGGATTCGCCCGCGCCCAAGTCGTCCGGCAGTTCGGGGACGTACGGCAGCGGGCCTCCTTCGAATGCCGCCAGCGGATTGGCGATGAGGAGCGCGCGAGCCACGTCTTCGCCCCACCTGCCCGCTACGAGATCGAAGGTTTCCTTCAAGCGCAGCGGGCGTGATGTCACGTTGTGCGCGTCGCTGGCAAGGAAATGCACCGCGCCGAGACCGAGCCACTCCTCCGCGATGTCCTGCGCCACCTTTCCGAATTTGCCGAGCAGCGACTGCGCCGTCACCTGCGCGTAACAGCCCTGGCGCAACCAGCGAAAGAGGCGCTCCGGCTGCGAACGAATCAGCGGATTGCGCTCGGGATGCGTGACGATCGGCCGAAGGCCCGCGAGCTGCAACTGGTGCAACGCCTGGTCGAGTGACGGCGGAATCGAGTAGTCGGCGAATTCGACCAGAAGGTAGCTCTCCTGGTTGAGCGTAAAGCGCGTTGGCTCCTGGCGTATCTCCTGAAGGTTCTCAAAGCTCAGATGGAAGTCGCATCCGGTGGCAATCACAAGCCGCCCTTCGAATCGCGCCTGAATTTCATCCCGGCGCTGCTTTACCAATTCGGGAACAAAAGCATGAGCCGGGCTCGCGTGAGGGGTGCCGATAACGTGAGTAATTCCGTCGTCGATGGCCATTTCCGCCATGGCACACGCGGTTTCGAGCGAGTCCGCTCCGTCATCGAGGTTCGGAAGTATGTGGCAATGAATGTCGATCATCTAAGACGCAGGATAGCGCAGCCGAAAAGGGATAACAACGGAGTAACGAGGAGCTCTGGTTGAAATCGAGCGCGGAGAGCTCCGATTGGCTAGGGTCTTGCAAATTTCCTGCACTACGAGACAGTTGAATCCTCTTTTGGTCGTGCTAGCGTCAATCGAGGTGATTGAATATGAGCACACACAAAATTTTCCGCCACAAACCCACCGGCCTTCACTGCGCTCGCCGCAGGCTTGCGGCACCGGCCGGGTATCCCCTACGGGGATCCCGTGGAGCAGCCGCCCGCCAGCCCCGTCGTCGCCTGCGCTAACGCTTCTGGCAACCCGCCCGAGCTGGAGGCTCGGCTGGTTGACGCACTTGGAACCCTCGCCCCGCAGCCGTCGCACATCGAGCCTCGCCCCTCACAACCTGTTTCCCTCACCGCGTCGCTCTCGCACCACGAGCGCCGCTGCACCATCTGCCATCACTCCGAGCGCGACGCCATCGAGGAGGAGTTCATCCACTGGCACAGCCTCATCGGCATCGAGCGCGTTTACGAGATCGAGCGGCGCTCCCTCTATCGCCACGCCCATGCATTCAATCTTTTCGCGCGCCGTAATCGCAACCTCCGCTTCGCGCTCGGCCACATCATTCAGCGCGTCGAGCTCGCCGACATCGGTGGCGTGGAAAACGTGATTCGCGCGATCCACGAGTTCGCCCGGATCAACGACGCAGGCGAATGTAACGAGCCGCCCAAGCACGTGATCTTCTCTTCAGCCGATGTGGTCGTGCATCCCCGGGCCGCCAGATCCGCGCGTTCTAATCGTCACGGTATGTCGAACAAAACGCGCTCCAAGCTATTGAAAACAAAGAACGACGACCCCCGCAAATCGTCACAAACTCGAAGGGGGTCCAAATGCCTCCCCGAGCCAAAAAAATGACCGCAAAACCGCCAATATCGCGATTGGGCACATGGCGGGGAGGCGGCTTCCTATGCCGTTTGCGTTCCTGCTATGCTTTCTCTTCGCCAATCGTAAAAAGCGCAACGGACGGGAGAGGGAACGGATGAGCACGGAGCGCAAGCCGGAGTTCTTTGCAGGTAAGGGCATTCAGATCGGAATTATCGGGTGCGGCTACGTGGGACTCCCGCTCGCGCTGCGCTTTGCGGATGTGGGCCACCGGGTGACGGGATTCGACCTCGACCAGAGCAAAGTGGACAAGCTGAACGCCGGCCAGTCGTACATCCAGCACATCCCGGCGGCCAAGATCAAAGAGCACGTCCAGGCCAAGCATTTCAGCGCCACCAGCGATTTCAGCGTCCTGAAGCAGATGGACGCGGTGCTGATCTGCGTCCCGACGCCTCTCGACGAGCGGCGCGAGCCCGACCTGACGTACGTCGAGCAGACCGCGAAGGCGATTGCGCCGAATCTCCAGCGGAGCCAGTTGATCGTCCTCGAGAGCACGACGTATCCCGGCACCACCGAAGAGCTGGTCCTGCCGATCCTTGAGAAGGGCGGACTGAAATGCCCGATCGCGCGAGGGCCAGGCACCGAAAACATCGCGACGGACTTCTACCTCGCGTTTTCTCCCGAGCGCGAAGACCCCGGCAACAAGCAGTACGGCCTGGCGCAGATTCCCAAGGTCGTCGGCGGCATCAATCCGCCGAGCGGGCGCGCTGCGATGGGCCTCTACGCGCAGATCGTGTCGAAGGTGGTGCCGGTGACTTCCACGCGGGCCGCGGAAATGGTGAAGCTGCTCGAAAACATCTTCCGCTGCGTGAATATCGCGATGGTCAACGAGCTGAAGCAGCTCTGCCTGCGGATGGACCTCGACATCTGGGAAGTGATCGACAGCGCCGCGACGAAGCCCTTCGGGTTCATGCCGTTCTATCCGGGGCCGGGACTCGGCGGGCACTGCATTCCCGTCGATCCGTACTATTTGTCCTGGAAGGCGCGCGAATACGACTTCGCGACGCGGTTCATCGAGCTGGCCGGCGAGATCAATACCGAGATGCCGTATCACGTGGTGAACGCCGTGGCGGCCGCGCTGAACGAGCGGCAGAAGAGCATCAAGGGATCGAAGATTCTGCTGCTCGGAGTGGCCTATAAGAAGGACGTCGATGACCTGCGCGAATCGCCGTCGCTGAAGCTGCTCGAACTGCTCGCCGAGCGCGGCGCGATTCTCGACTACAACGATCCGTACTTCCCGGCGCTGCACAAGATGCGCCACTACGATTTCTCGAACAAACGGTCCGTCGAGCTGACGCCCGCCAACATTGCCGCGTACGACTGCGTGCTGATCGCGACCGATCACTCGAGCTACGACTACGACGCCATCGTGAACAACGCCAAACTCGTCGTGGACACCCGCAACGCCACCCGCCGCGTGAAGCAGGGGCGCGACAAAATCGTGCCATGCTGAGGCGGCCGCTCCACGAACTCCCCTGTTTACTGAAACACGCCGCAGGAGCGATAGTTCTATTGCAGGGAGAAGTGCCGCGGAACTAACGTACTCTATTATGGACGCCGAAGCCGCCGCCCACCACGATAAACAGGCCACGGGCCTCGAGTCCAGCCGCCGCCGCAGCATGCGCGTCCTGCTCAGCGTGCCGATTCGCGTGACGGGCAAGACGACAGGCAACGAGGACTTCGACGAGCAGACGCGCACGCTGGTCGTCAACGCGCACGGCGCGTTGATTTCGCTGCAAGCGCCGGTCGCCTTCGATCAGATCATCACGGTTTCGAGCAAGTTGACGAACCAGTCGCGGGAATGCCGCGTCGTCCACGTGGGCACTCCGCTCGCGGGCAAAGCGCAACTGGGAATCGAATTCGTCGAGCCATCGCCGTCGTTCTGGCAGGTCGACTTCCCGCCGTCCGATTGGGTTGTTCCAGAAAACTGATTCGTCCCGCCGCGATCGCGGCAAAATCCAACACTATTGTGGCGTGGAGAGGAGTTCGGCCCGAAGAGTGCCGAAGGGAAGCTGCGCCTGCATCGCGACGGGCGCGCGCGCAGCGTCGTTCGCGAACCAGACAGTGAAATGGACGGCCGAGACTTCCTTTTCGCGCTGGAAGACGGCGATGGAAACGCGCGACGCGGAAAAGCTGCCGGCGGCAACTCTTACAGGTTCACTCGCGTTCTCGCGCTGGGCGCGAACCTCGTAGATGTCGCTGCCGTCGTAGACGGGGCCGCGGAATTCGGGCGCGTGGTCCCAATCGACGCGGCGCAGCGCGTAGAGCATGCCGAGCGGATCGCGCGTCCCCGGCAGGACCACGACGCTGGGCCCGGGCGCGCGCGCCGCCTCGCCCGACGGGAGAAAGTGGAAGACCTGGTCCTCAATTTTCCCCATCTCATCGAGATGCGTCTCGTACTGGCGGCTTTCGAGCGTCGATGTGTCGGTGTAGGAATCGAATTGATCGTCGATCGTGAAGAGCGAGCGCACGGGGCTGAGTGTGTGCGCGAGAGCGCGAAAGTGCCACGTCGCGTAGCCGAAGAGATCGCGCTGCTCCGGGACCGCAAGCTCCAGGGAAGCAGCGCTCGAAAATGCGGCCCAGGCGACGCGATAGTGTAGCGTCTCGCCGGCGCGAAACGGCATCGCCAGTGGTTTGGCGGGCGGGTCGGGCTTGGGCTTCGTGGTTTTGTTGCGCAAAGAGGCCTGCGAAGTCGCGGCGCGCTGGGCGAATCCAGTCGGCGCCGAAAGCAGCGAGAGCGCGACCGCGAGTGCGGCCGCAGCTACGAGGATTGCGCTAAATCGGTGGCGGTTTGCATTCATGGATGTTGTGCTGCGAGCACGGGCGCGGACCGTGATTCTTGCCCGCCCGCGACGCGCCGGGCTATAGTCAAGCGTACCTGAAACGCACCGCGTAATCATCACATCGCGAGGCTCGTTGCGGAATCGGGCGATTCGTACCCCCTGCTTTCGTCAGAGGAGGATTTTTCGGATGCGCTACCTGGTTACGGGAGGGGCCGGCTTCATCGGCTCGAACATGGTGGACGAACTCGTGCGCCGGGGGCATTCCGTCGTCGTGCTCGACGATCTTTCGACAGGCAAAGAGGCGAACCTCGCGGGCGTGCGCGCCAAGGTCGATTTTCGCGCAGGCAGCATCACCGATCTGGCGGAGGCGCAGGCGGCGTGCAGTGGAGCGGATTACGTGATTCATCTGGCGGCGCGAACGTCGGTGCCGAAGTCGGTGAAGGATCCGATCGAGACGAACCGCGTGAACATCGACGGGACGCTGAACGTGCTGGTGGCGGCGCGCGACGCGAAGGTGAAGCGAATTGTGTACGCAGCGTCATCGTCCGCCTACGGAGAGACGCCGACGCTGCCGAAGACCGAGGCGATGCAGCCCCAGCCGATTTCGCCGTACGGCGTGACGAAGTTCGTCGGCGAACTTTACGCGCAGGTTTTCGGGCGCGTTTATGGGCTTGAAAACGCGTCGGTGCGCTACTTCAATGTTTTCGGGCCGCGGCAGGATCCGACGTCGCAGTACTCGGGCGTGTTGTCGCGCTTCATGCTCGCGATTTTGAGCGGCGAGTCGCCGGTGGTTTATGGCGACGGCGAACAGTCGCGCGACTTCACCTACATCGACAACGTGGTGGACGAAACGCTGCGGGCTTGCGAAGCGAGCGGCGCGTCGGGAAAGGTTTTCAACGGCGGCACGGGCGTGCGGATTACGCTGAACCAGGTGTTGAAGCTGCTCGAGAAGATCACCGGCAAGAAAGTCCAGGCGAAGTACGACCCGCCGCGCGCCGGCGATATCCGGGATTCGCAGGCGGATATTTCGCTCGCGCGGAAAGTCCTCGGCTACGAGCCCCGCGTTCACTTCGAGGACGGCCTGAAGCGCACCTGGGAGTGGTACAACGGCGCGTACGGGAAGAAGTGACGATCCGACAAGGATCGTCTTCCTCCTGTCTGGTCCGAAAATATCCCACCCTTACAAACCAAGGGTCGGGTACCCCGGCGTGACATCTCGCGACCTCCTAACACATGCTGCGATAGAGTCAGCGCAAAGGTGTGCGCTCCGCGCGTCGATCTTGATGTCGCGGCTGAAGCCGTGACCCACAAAGACTAAGTTCCGCTGCGCTTTGCAAAACCGTGGTTGATGGGTGGGCACCTGCAACACCCGCGCCGAACGTAAGTGACTACCAATGGCCAGCTAGCGGCAGAGGACGATTATCCACTGCTGGAGCATGCGGCAGCGGAACGAGCCAGCGCTTGAAAGCAGATAGTATTTCCACATGCGGTAGAAGCGGTCGCCGTAGCTCGACGCGATCGCGTTCCAGTTATCGTGGAAATTCTTGAACCATTCCATCAGAGTGCGGTCGTAAAAGGCTCCCCAGTTCTGCCACTCGTCCATGACGAACAGGCCTTCGATGGCGGCGCCGACCTGCTCGATCGAAGGAAGCATCGATCCGGGGAAGACGTATTTTTCGGTCCACTCGTTGATGGAATAGGTGGATTTGTTCGCGCCGATCGTGTCCAGAAAGAAGATGCCGCCGGGCTTCAGACAACGGCGGACGACTTCCATGTACGTACGGTAGTTCTTGCAGCCGACGTGCTCGAACATGCCGAGGGAAACGACGCGGTCGAACGTCTCGCGCACGTCGCGGTAGTCCTGGAGGCGGATTTCGACCGGCAGCCCGGCGCAGGATTCCCGCGCAAACGCGGCCTGCTCCTTCGATAGCGTGATTCCGACGACATGCGCGCCGTGCTTTTCGGCGATGTATTTCGACAGGCCGCCCCAGCCGCAGCCGATGTCGAGAACCTTCATGCCGGGCTCGAGACGCAGCTTGCGGCCGATGAAATCGAATTTGGCGTCCTCGGCCTCGCCCAGGGTGGAGGCGCGCTCAAAGTTCGCGCAGGAGTAGACCATGTGAGGGCCGAGCATGCGCGTGTAGAGGTCGTTGCCGATGTCGTAGTGGCGGCGGATGTTGACGGGCGCCTTCGATTTTCGCTGTGGGTTCAAGATGCGGGACTTGATGAAGAGCCGGACGAGGCCCCAGTTGAAAGGCACTTTTTCGTCGAGGCCGGCGCCGAGGATCTTGCTGAAAAACTCGGCGAGGTCGGCCGAGTCCCACCAGCCATCCATGTAGGACTCGCCGAGACCCAGGGAGCCATGTGTGAGTGCGCGCTCGTAGAAGCGTTCGTCGTGGACGGTGATGTCCCAGGGACGGTCGCCGTCTATGCGCACGTCGGCAAGGGCGAGAAGCTCCTGAGCGATCGTCTTAGGCCCGTTGCGGCGCGCGATGGTTTGCGGGATCGGTTGAGAGTGGCTTTGAGATTCGAGTTCGGCGTTGTCATGTATGACCGACGTGTTCATGGAGCCTCCACACCCGAACGAAAATGCCTCCTTCGAGCGATGCCAGCAGGCCGCCAATCGGAGACACGCGGAGATTGAGGAGCAGCTGCGGGCGTTATAACACAAAAGGCAAATCAGGAGGAAGAGAGGGGGAGAAGAGAGAGGCCGAGGAAAGAATCCGGCATGGCAAAAAGGATAAGACCCACCCTCACAGAACGAGGATGGGGCACCCCGAACCTGCTACAGGAACTCTTATCGCCTACCGCGGGAGGGCGCGGACCGTTCCGGCCTAAATGATTGCCACTCGCGGATTTGTTCGGACACCTCAGCCTTCTCGCGTTCGTCGGTCGCGTTGTCCCACCGGCGCCGAAGCTCTTCGAGTTTGGCTTCCACAAATCCGGCTCGTCCTGATTTGCGTTCTGGTTTGTCGCGGTTACCGTATGCCATGCTCAGACTGCTCCTCTTTTGATTTGAGAATATTGCCGCTAATCCCACCCTCGTCAAAGCGGGAAATCCGCTTGCCCAATTATACAGCCATAGAACCGCAGATTGAAGCTAAGTCCTGACAAACGCACTAACCGGCAACTACCCCACCGCCATCAACGAGCGTTCGGGGTGTCTATTGTGTGGGCTTTTTGTTTGTGTCCATCAGAGGATGGGAAAACAAAAACGGCCAGCGGGAGATTAACTCGCTGACCGTCGACTTCGAGGCATCCCATGAACAGAACGCCCGACTGTTTCCTAGCATTGTCTGAAGTTCTTCCGCTGGGATCGCGCGCGGCAGAACTTTGCGGCCGAGTTCACCCATTGCACGCATACTACATTTATACCGCTGTCGCCCGCCACCATTCAAGAGCAAGCAGCCCGAAGACCAAATGACATCACTACCCCACAGAGCTCTGAGTTGCCGGTTGCCGGGTAGGAGTCTATGATTAGCGATTGCGCTGCATCGAGCGAGCCGGCAAGGGCAGGCGGCTACAGGCGAAAGGACGCGGATGGCGAGCCAATCGACAGTGATGGAAGCGTTGCGCGGTGTGATGGACCCGGAACTGCAAAAGGACCTCGTGACGCTGGGCATGGTGAAGAACGTCGAGGTGCACGACGGGATCGTATCGCTCGGCGTGACGCTTACGACGCCCGCATGCCCGTTGAAGGACACGATTGAGAGAGACGTCCGCGCCGCGCTCGCGAAGGTTCCGGGAGTGAGGGCGGTCGAGCTGTTGTTCGATGCAAACGTGCCGCAGGGGCGGCGGCTGCAAGACAAGGCGCCGATCGAGGGCGTGAAGAATCTGGTCGCGGTGGCGAGCGGCAAGGGCGGCGTGGGGAAGACGACGGTTGCCGTGAACCTGGCGATCGCGCTGAATAACATGGGCGCGGCGGTGGGGCTGCTCGACGCGGACGTCTACGGCCCGAACGTCCCGATGATGCTTGGCACCAGCGAGCAGCCGCGGGCGCTCGACGAGCGGACGATCATTCCGGTGCAGGCGTACGGCGTAAAGATGATTTCGATGGGGCTGCTGAACCCGGGCGACAAGCCGCTCGTGTGGCGCGGGCCGATGCTCCACAGCGTGATGCAGCAGTTCCTGCGGAGCGTGCGCTGGGGACAGCTCGACTATCTGGTGGTGGACTTGCCGCCGGGCACGGGAGACGTGCAGTTGAGCCTGATTCAGACCGTGTCGGTGAGCGGGGCGGTGGTGGTGACAACGCCGTCGGCGGTTGCGCTGGCGGACGTGCGCAAGGCCGTGGAGATGTTCCGGCAGGTGAACGTGGAGATTCTCGGCGTGGTGGAGAACATGAGCTACTTCTCGTGCCCGCACTGCCAGAAGCGCATCGACGTCTTCGGGCACGGCGAAGGAGAGAAGATGGCGAAGGCGTTCGGCATTCCCCTGCTCGGTGAGATCGAAATCGATCCGCAAATCCGCATCGGCGGCGATACGGGGAAGCCGGTGGCGTCGCTCGGCGAGGATGTGGCCGGGGCGAAGAGCATCTACGCAATGGCGCGCAACGTGGCGGCGCGGATTTCGGTGGTGGATTTGTCCGCACCGGCGCCGGTAGTGCAGATTTTGTAGATTCGCATCGCGAGTGCGCACCAAAAGGATTGCAGGGAAGTAGCGGACGCAATACTATCCCGCCCGGAGAAACCAATCGATATGAGCGAACTAGTTCAGTTCAGCACAGACAAAGACGTCGCGATCGTCACGATCAACAACCCGCCGGTCAACGCGCTGAGCCGCGGCGTGCCGGAAGGGATCGAGGAAGCGATCGCGCGAATCGACAAGGACGACAGCATACGGGCGGCGGTGCTGATCGGCGGCGGGAAGACGTTCATCGCGGGCGCGGACATCAATATGTTCGTCGAGATGACGTCGGGCAAGGGCGGGCGGATCCGTTTGCTGCCGACCCTGCTGAAGATTGAGGATTGCGCCAAGCCGGTGGTGGTGGCGATTCACGGAAACGCGCTCGGCGGAGGGCTCGAAGTGGCCATGTCCTGCCATTACCGAGTGGCTGCACCCGACGCCAAGGTAGGCCAGCCTGAAGTGAATCTGGGCATCATTCCGGGCGCGGGCGGGACGCAACGGCTGCCGCGGCTGGCGGGCATCGCGAAAGCCGTCGAGATGTGCACGACCGGGAAGCCGCTGAAAGCGGGCGAAGCGCTCGAGGCGGGGATTATCGACAAGGTGATCGAGGGCAATCTGCTGGCGGGCGCGGTCGCGTTCGCGCGCGAGGTGGCGGGGAAGCCGGTGCGCAAGACGCGGGAGCGGACCGAGAAGCTGGGAACGCCGGCGGAAAATGCGCCGATCTTTGCCGCGGCGCGCGAAACCGTGCGCAAGAAACAGCGCGGATTGCCCGCGCCGCTCGCGGCCATCGATGCAATTGAGGCGGGTACAAAGCTGCCGTTCGAGAAAGGATGCGAGGAAGAGGCGAGGCTGTTCGACAAATGCCTTTTCTCGGATGAATCGAAGGCGCTGATTCACGTGTTCTTCGCCGAGCGCGAAGTGGCCAAGGTCCCGGACATTCCGAAGGAGACGCCGGTGATCCCCGTGAATTCGGTGGCGATCGTCGGCGCGGGCACGATGGGCGGCGGAATCGCGATGGTGTGCGCGAATGCGGGAATCCCCGTGGTCGTGAAGGACATGGAACAGGCGGCGCTCGACCGGGCGATCGCCACGATTCAGAAGAATTACGCGAGCTCGGTGAAGCGCGGGCGGTTCACGCAGGAGCAAGTCGACGAGCGCATGAAGCTGATCAAGACCACGCTGAGCTACGACGAGTTTGCCGGTGCGGACATGGTGATCGAGGCCGCCTTCGAGACGATGCCGGTAAAAAAGGCGGTATTCGCGGAGCTGGATCGCGTGTGCAAGCGCGGCGCGATCCTTTCGAGCAACACTTCGACGCTGAACATCGACGAGATCGCGACGACGACTTCGCGGCCGGAAGCCGTGATCGGGATGCACTTCTTCAGCCCGGCGAACGTGATGCGGCTGCTCGAGATCGTCCGCGGGAGACGAACCGCCAAGGACGTGATCGCGACGTGCATGCAGCTTTCGAAGAAGCTGGGCAAGGTGGGCGTGCTGGTGGGAAATTGCCAGGGATTCGTCGGCAACCGAATGTTCTTGCCGTACATTCGCGAGGCGCAATTTTTGGTGGAGGAGGGCGCGGCGCCGGAAGCTGTCGACAGCGCGCTGACCGAATGGGGCATGGCGATGGGGCCGCTCGCGGTCGGAGACCTGGGCGGGCTCGACATCTCGTACCGGATCCGCAAGGAGTACCGGCATCTCGCGAAGCCGGGCACGAGGCATCCCTATATCGAGGATCGTCTGGTCGAGATGGGGAAGCTCGGGCAGAAGACAGGCTCTGGCTGGTACAAGTACGACGCGGAGAGGCGTGCGACGCCCGATCCGGAGGTCGCGGCGCTTGTGAAAAAGTGGAACGCCGAGGCGGGAATTCCGCAGCGGCAGATTTCGGCGGACGAGATCGTCGAGCGATGCGTCTACACGCTGGTGAATGAAGGCGCGCGCATTCTCGAGGAAGGCTATGCGTTGCGCGCGGGCGATATCGACACGATCTACGTCAACGGCTACGGATTCCCGGCGTACCGCGGCGGGCCGATGTGGTATGCGAGCGCCGCGGGGCTGAAAAAGGTTTACGACCGCGTCTGCGAATTTCACCGGCAGCACGGGCTGCTCTGGGAGCCAGCGCCGCTGCTGAAGAAATTGGCGGCGGAAGAGAAAACCTTCGCCGAGTTCCAACGCGAAGCCGCGCACGCCTCGGACTAGGGGCGATCACCCCGCGCTCGCGCCAGTGGCGAACCAAATCAAAAACTACCTTGCCGGCGTGACGCCGAAGGCGCTCGACTGAAACTCGAGCGAGGCGGCGAAGTGCTGCGCAAAATAGGTCCAGTCGTGCCCGCCGGGGTAGAGATGGAACTCGTGCGGGATGCCCCGCGACGCAAGGAGTTCGTGAAATGCTTGCGCGCCCCTGTTGAAACCGTAGTCGTCCTCCGTCCCACAATCGAAATAGATGCGCAGCCCCGCCGGCCGCGGCCCGTTGCGCACGAGCGTGAACGGGCTGTTGCGATTCCAAAACGCCGGGTCGAACGGATTGCCAAAGGCGGAGCCGAGCATGCGCCCGAGGATCGAAGCCTCCCCGGGCGTTGCAGCCCGGATGTGCGGGAGTGTGGCGATCAGGGCGGCGCTGTGCGCGCTGACCGAGCCGAAAAGATCGGGATAGCGAAACGCCAGGTGAAGAGCGCCGTAGCCGCCCATGGAGATTCCACTGATGCCGCGATAGCGACGTCCCGCCCGAATGCGATAGTGGCTCTCGATGAAGGGCAGAAACTCCCGGATGAAGAAATCCTCGTATCGCACGCGACCGTCGCGGGAGTTGATGTAGAAGGTGCGGTCCCCATCGGGCGTCGCGATGACGAATTCGCCGAGCTGCTTCTGCTCCCACAGGTCCTGAATCAGATCCCATCCGCCGGAGTTGAGCAGGGCCTGGCCGTTCTCGCCGAGTCCGTGCAGGAAGTAGATAACGGGATAGCGAAGCGTTTTCTGCGCGTCGTAGCTGGGAGGCAAGAGCACGCAGTAGGGAATGGAGCGGCCCAGGATTTTGCTGGGCACCGCGCGGCATTCTGCGCGACCCGCGGCGTGCGTAGGCGCAACGAGAAGAAGACAGGCGAGCAACAGCGAGAATGCCGGGACCGCCACGCGCCGCGCTCTATTCATACCGCAGGGCCTCGACCGGATCCAGCCGAGCGGCGCGAGACGCGGGATAGATTCCCGCCGCAAGGCTCACCGCGATCGAAAAGGCGATTGCCGCGACAACCATCCACCAGGGTATGGCGGCGACCTTGATGGCGGGCAGCGCCTGACGGCTCAAATAGACGTTCGTGCCGAAATTGATCGCGCGTTCGATCAGCCAGCCCAACAACACGCCGCAAATACCGCCGAGGAGACCCATCACGGCGGCTTCGGTGAAAAACAGCCTGCGGACGTCGCGATCCGCGGCGCCCAGCGCCTTGAGCACGCCGATTTCGCGCCGCCGCTCGAGAATGGCCATGACCAGCGTGTTGATGATTCCGAGCGACGCCACGACGAGTGCCAGACTGCCGAAGATTCCGAGGAGAAGATCGAAGACCGCGAACACGACGTTCAGGTTGCGGCTGGCATCGAGCAGGGAAAAAGCGGCGAATCCCATTTGCTTGATTGTGTCTTCCACGCTCTTTACGTCGGACGCGCCTTTCACGCGCACGGTGAGGCTTTCGTAGGTGCGCTTCGAAGGCGTATCGCGCAGGAGGTCGCGCAAGTCGTTGGTTTGCGCGGCGCGCAACGTCTCCGCCACGTCCAACGGAATCAGGAGGCGCCCGCGCCCGAAGCCGCCAAACCCTCCGCCGGGTTCCGTTTCAACGATGCCCACGATACGCAGCTTCTTCTCGCGCGGCACGATGGAGAAACCGGCCGCGCCCGCCGACGCTTTGTCGCCGTCAGAATCCGGCGGAAGCGCCTGGCGCTCCGCGTAGCGCACCACGATTTCCTGCCCGAGAAGAGAATCGGGCTGCTGAGAGAGCCGCCGCGCGAAATCGATTTGCAGGATCGCCTCGTCCGCCGAGGAGCCGGAAAAAAATGTCCCTTTCATGCCTTCAAACGCGCCGTCATTGCGCGTGGACGGCGATACTCCCGCGACGACTGTGGGGTACGGATTTCCGGCGTAGCGGATTTCCGTGGGAAAGCGGATATCGGGATACACGTCGTCCACTTTGGCCAGAGCCGTTAGCTTCTGGCGGGCGTCCTCGTCGAGCGGCTGCGCCGCGGCTGCCGGGGGACTGGACCGTTCGGCGCGCCCGCCGAAACCATCGAAGTTCGTCCGCGGCGTGACGAAGATCGCGTTGAAAAGGCCGGAGCGAGAGAGCCGCTCGGTGGCCAAATTCTGCAACCCGACGCCGAGAGAAAGCATGGCGACGAGCGAGGCCACTCCGACGCCGATGCCAAGCGTGGTAAGGGAATTCCGGAGCAGGGCCTCGCGGAGATTTCGGGCGGCAAGATCCATGAGATCGCGGGCCTTCACGCAGGGCCTCCGTCGCTCAGGATTTTGCCGTCGCCCATCAGGATCAGCCGGTGCGCGAAACGCTCGGCGCGCGGGCGTTCATGCGTGACCATGACAATGGTCATGCCGAGGGTTTCGTTGATCTCGCGCAGGAGGAGCATGATTTCATCGCCGGTGGCGCTGTCGAGGTTTCCCGTTGGTTCATCGGCAAGGAGAATTGTCGGCCGGTTGACCAGCGCCCGCGCGAGCGCCGCGCGTTGCTGTTCACCGCCGGAGAGCTCGCCGGGACGATGCGTGAGCCGCGCGGCCAGGCGGACGCGCTCGGCCGCCTCGCGCACGCGGGCGGTGCGCTCGTTGCGTTCGACCTCCGCCAGGCGAAGCGGCAGCTCAACGTTTTCTTCAAGGGTCATGCGCGGGAGGAGATTGAAGGCCTGAAAGACGATCCCGATCGTTTGGCTGCGATGCTTTGCGAGTTCGTCCGAACTCATCTCCGCGAGATTCCGGTCATGGACGAACATGGCTCCCGAGGACGGGCGGTCGAGGCCCGCCATCAGGTTCAGCAGCGTGGACTTGCCCGAGCCGGAACTGCCCAGAAGCGCGACGAATTCGCCGGCGGGAATGCTCAGCGTGACGTCGTTGACGGCGCGAACGAGCGTCGAGCCCATCTGATAGTGCCGCGCGAGATGGTCCGTTCGGATGGCGATCCGACCGTTTCCCGGGTTACCGATGTTGGCCGCAGTCATTGCCCTCTCAATGTTACTACGCGCGCGGCCCATCCGATGTTGCTGCGGAATGCGACATACTCCTGAATCTCGCCCAGCGCCGAGATTTCACATTCGGCTATAATCGCCAGCCCGGCCGAACGGGGCTGAACCGCTGCGCGAGTGGCTCCCTGGCGCGGCTGGACGGGATGGAGAGCGATGGCAATTTTGGTGACGGGCGGTGCCGGGTACATCGGCGGCGTGACCGTCGAGCGCCTGTGCGCGAGGGGCGAAGAGGTAGTGGTGCTGGACGATCTGTTCCGGGGCCACCGTTCTTCGCTGGACAAGCACATCCCGTTCTATCAGGGGCGCGTGGGTGACCGCGCGCTCGTTGCCCGCGTCAACGCGGAACACAAGATCGACGCGTGCATCCACTTCGCCGCGCTCGCGTACGTCGGCGAATCGGTCGCCGAACCGCTGAAGTATTTCGAGAACAACGTCGAGCAGGGCGTTGCGTTCATCGGCGCATTGCTCGCCGCGGGCGTCCGACACGTGGTGTTCTCGTCGACCTGCGCCACCTATGGCGAGCCGGAAAAGATGCCCATCTCCGAGACGACGCCGCAATGGCCAAAGAACCCATACGGCTGGTCGAAACTGATGATGGAACGTCTGCTCGACTCCTACGACTACGCCTACGGGCTGAAATTCGTCGCGCTGCGCTACTTCAACGCGGCGGGCGCGACGCGACACCGGGGCGAGCATCACGAGCCCGAATCCCATTTGGTGCCGAACGTACTCGCGGCGGCTCTCGGCGAGAAACCGGAAGTTTCCGTTTTCGGAAACAACTATCCGACGCCGGATGGGACGCCCATACGCGACTACGTTCACGTGGCCGACCTGGCGGAAGCGCACATCTGCGCGCTCGACTATCTCCGCCAAGGCGGCAAGTCCGATTTCATCAATCTCGGGACCGGGCACGGCTATTCGGTGTTGGAAGTGATCGAGTGCGCTCGCAGGGCCACGGGACGTCCCATTCCCATGCGCATCGAGGGACCGCGCCCCGGCGACCCGGCGCGGCTGGTTGCGGACGCGACGAAAGCGCTAAAGGTGCTGGGATGGAAGGCCACGATGTCGGACTTACCTTCGATTCTTCGTTCGCAGTGGGAATGGCGTCAGAAGCATCCTCGCGGCTATCCCGACTAAAAGAAGAGCCCCGGCGCGGTGGCCGGGGCTCTTGTGTGTCCCGTGAACGCGAAGCTTACGGGCGGGTGTGCCGAGCGTTGTGCTTTTTGTTGTAGATGTTCGCCGAGGCGTTGTTCTGGCGATGGTTCAGGGCCGCCTTATCGGCGCCGGTGAGAGTGCCGCCGTTCGCGCGGCGCATCGCGGCATCCTCGCGGTTGATGCTCTGCTGCTGTCCTTCGAGGCGTGCGGTTTCGCCGGCGGTCAGTTGGCCACTCTGGATTCCCTGCGCGATACGATCCTGCTGATTCTCGCGGCGCTGGCCGACTTCATTGTTGCCGTATTGGGCCGTGCGCGCGTTGTGCTTGTCGTCGTAGATCCGGTTCGACAAGTGGTTCTGTTGATTATTCAGTTTGGCGCGGTCGGCGGCGGTCAAATGGCCGTCGTCTGAGGCGCGCATGTTGCTATCTTCCTTGTTAAGGGCCGCTTCGCCGGTTTCCAGACGCCTCGTCTCACCAGCGGTGAGCTGTCCGCTGTCAACGCCTTGCGCGATGCGATCCTGCTGGTTGTCCTTTCGCTGCCCAACCGACTGCGGGTCCGTTGTCGTGGTGGTGTTCGGCTGTTGCGCGAACACCGAGGGCACGCACAGGGCGATGAGGGCCGCACCACTCAAAATAAGTTGTCTCGTCTTCATGATGGCTTTCCTCTCTGTAGTATGGTGTCTCATTTTAAGTGTCGGCCTCCCATTGCTCCGTGGAGGCCGTACGACTGATGAAACACCGACCCTCGCAAAAAGTTGCGGCGTCGGAGAGAGCCGTCCAATCAATTGGAAACCGTCTCCTACGGTATGCCTGGACGGACTCGGGACAGTACGGAAGCGATGGAAGCGCGTACGCAATACATAAGGGAAGTATTCGGGCGCGTCCCGGCCTTGCGCGGCTGGTGCACGATAGGGACTTTGACTGCCACTATCGCTGTGTATAATGCCCTAGGTTTGGGACCAGATAGCAATTGCCGATACGACAGATAAAAATATAGATTGCGGAAGAGGCAGCGCGAACGCTCATAGTGTGAGCGGGGGCGTCCGTCTGCCGAGGGAGACGCACCTCGTGCGAAAACACTCAATCCAACGATTCGCGGTTGTTCTGTTGTTGTTTTGTCTGGCGCCGGTCACCCTGTTGGCGCGAGTTTGCGGCAGCGTAGAGCGTTCGACAGTTACCGCGATGCTCGTCGCTCCACAGATTCAGGTGGACCGACTGACGGCGGTGGAGCAAACAGCCGCGGAAGCGAAGAGTTCCGCTGACAATTCCTGGATGCTCGCCAGTTCGGCGCTTGTGCTGCTGATGACAGGACCGGGGCTGGCCCTTTTCTATGGCGGGCTCGTGCGCAAGAAAAACGTGTTGGGCACCATGATGCAGAGTTTCGCCATGATGGCCGTGATTACGGTAGTCTGGGCGATCGTGGGCTATAGTCTGGCCTTCGGGCAGGGGAACGGCTTCATCGGCGGCCTGCATAACATGTTCTTGAGCGGCGTGGGCACGCAACCGGACAACGCCTATTCGGCAACGGTTCCAGCGCAGACCTACATGGTCTTCCAGTTGATGTTTGCCATCATCACGCCGGCGCTGATCACGGGAGCGTTCGCGGAGCGCATGAAATTCAGTGCGATGTTGCTGTTCCTGACGCTATGGTCGCTGTTCGTGTACGACCCGATGGCGCACATGGTTTGGGGCAAGGGTGGTTTGCTGAATGCGTCGCTCGGCGGCCGGTTCCCGACGCTCGACTTCGCCGGCGGCACCGTGGTTCACATCACCTCGGGTGTATCGGCGCTGGTCTGTGCACTCTATCTCGGGAAACGACTTGGATATCCGAAGCAGTCGATGCCGCCGCACAGCGTGGTCATCAGCTTCATCGGAGCATGCCTGCTGTGGGTCGGGTGGTTCGGCTTCAACGCGGGCAGCGCGCTATCGGCCGGTGGTTTGGCGACCAGCGCGTTCGTGGCCACGCACTTCGGGGCGGCAGCGGCCGTGGTCGGATGGAGCGGGGCGGAATGGATTCGGAAAGGAAAGCCGAGTGCGCTGGGCGCGATTTCAGGAGCGGTCGCCGGCCTTGTGGCGATTACGCCGGCATCCGGATTCGTGAGTCCGATGTCGGCTCTGATCATCGGCCTGGTTGCAGGCGCTTTTTGTTTCTGGATGACGTCGGCGTTTAAATCGTGGTTCCGCTACGACGATTCACTGGACGCATTCGGAGTGCACGGGGCGGGAGGCACGGCCGGCGCTCTGCTCACCGGCGTATTCGCTTCGAGCCTAATCAATCCGATTTTCAAGGACGCAAGCGGTAACGTGCTGCCTTCGGGCGCAATTCAAGGCAACTTGCACCAGATCCTGAATCAGCTTGTGGGCGTGGCGATTGCGTGGGTGATAGCGATCGTGGGGACGCTGGTCATTCTCAAGATCGTCGATGTGGTAATCGGTCTGCGTGTGCCGGAAGAGGAGGAGGTCCAGGGTCTCGATCTGACTCAGCACGGCGAAGAGGGCTACTCTTGGGAGACATCTACGTAGCCATCGCATGGATTTGGGCGTAGTCTCTTTCGGGCTGCGGTGAAGACGTCAGGGAAAGCTGAGGCAGACGACGATGACAAAGATCGAAGCGATTATCCAAACGTCAAAGCTGGATGTGGTGAAAGACGCGCTTCATGAGATTGGCGTCGAAGGCATGACGGTGCTGGAAGCCCGCGGGCACGGCCGGCAAAAGGGCCACACGGAGTTCTACCGCGGACGCGAATACACCGTCGATCTGATTCCCAAGATCAAGCTCGAGATGGTCCTTGGGGACGAGATGGTCGAAAAGGCCGTGCAGGCGATCGTGACGGCGGCGCGCACCGGTAAAATCGGTGACGGCAAGATCTTTCTTTCGAAAATCAGCGACGCCGTCCGGATTCGCAACGACGAGCGCGGCGAGAGCGCGCTGTAAGCGGCGCGCGGAGAAGGCGCGCCACGCGGAAACCGGCAATGGACACGACGGAGCGAGGTCCGGCGCGGAATCAGGGCACACCATACAGGCATGTCTACAAAACCTCCCATCGGAAGCGAGCTGCGCGATCGATATGCGGAGGGATCCGCGCGCTTGCAAGAGGAGTTTTCCGCGAGAGGTGACGGCCGGGCCGCCCTCCACGGCCGCACCGAGCTTGTGGATTCCATCGCGCTCCGGCTCTGGAGCGAATTAGTCTCGCCGGACGCGGAAGGCCCCCGCAATCTTGCGCTGCTTGCGCTTGGCGGGTTCGGGCGCCGGTGGCTTTTTCCCCATTCGGATATCGACATTCTGTTTCTCCACGCCGGCGGCGGGTCCGAACGCGAGCTGAAGGACCAGCTTCGCAACTTTTCCCAGGAAATCTGGGATCTCCGGCTGAAGCTGAGTCCGTCCACGCGGACGCTCGCCGAATGCGAAAAGTTCGATCCGAACAATGTGGAGTTTGCGATTTCGCTGCTCGATTGCCGGTATCTTGCGGGCGACCGGAGTCTTTTCGCGCGACTGCACGACCACGTGATTCCGAAGCTCGTGACGCGCGAGTCGCGGTCGATCGTTCAGCGCCTGACGGACCTCACACGCGCGCGCTACAACAAATTCGGCAACACCGTCTTTCACCTCGAGCCCAACGTGAAAGACGGGCCCGGCGGCCTGCGCGATTACAACCTCGCGCACTGGCTTGCGCTCCTCGCGGCGATGGAAGAAAAGGGCGGCTGGCCGGACGAAGGCGAGCTTTTGCCGCCCTGGCTGCGGCCGAGATTCGATGCCGCGCTCGATTTTCTGATGTCGGTCCGCTGCTTTCTCCATTTCCGGCACGGCCGGGACGACAACACGCTCGCCTGGGTCGCGCAGGATGAAGCCGCCGCCCGGAAGATCGGCGCGCCCGGCGCCGAATCGCTCACTGCATCGGATTGGATGCGAATCTATTTTGGCCACGCGCGGTTGATCCACCGCGTGGCGGCACAGCTTATGGAGGAATTTCCTGCGGCGCGGCCGTCGCTCTACCGACAGTTTCAGAACCTGCGGTCGCGGCTTTCGAACGCCGAGTTCGCCGTCGTGGACGGGAGGATTTTCCTGCAACGGGAGGAATCGCTGCAGGACCCGGAACTTCCCCTGCGCATGTTTCGTTTCATGGCGCGGCACGGCCTGAACCTGAGTTCTGCCACCGAGCACCAGATGGAGGAGATTCTGCCGGCGCTGGCTGCGGCGCCGCCAAAGGGCGCGGCGGCGTGGCACTATTTACAGGAGATCCTGCTTGCGCCGCACGCGGCCGAAGCGTTGCGCGTCATGCATTCGCTTCGCCTGCTGACCGTGCTCGTGCCGGAGTTCGGCGTAATCGATTCGCTCGTCATCCGGGACTATTCCCACCGGTTCACGGTCGACGAGCACACGTTCGTCGCCATCGAGAACCTCCACGCGCTGCGGAAGTCGCAGTCGAAGTGGGACCAGCGCTACGCGGAGCTCCTCGAAGAACTCGAGCAGCCGGAGCTGCTGTACCTCGCGCTGCTGCTGCACGACACGGGCAAGGGCGCGAAATCGGACAGCCATATTATCGCGAGCCTCGAGTTTGCCGAAACGTGTCTCGCGCGGCTCGATCTGGATCCGCCCGACCGTGAAACGGTCGAGTTTCTGATTGGCCGCCATCTCGATATCAGCAACGCGCTGCGGCGCGACATTTTCGATCCGGAAACAATCCGCCAGACCGCGGAAAAGATGGGAACTCCGGAGCGGCTGAAGATGCTTTGCCTGTTGACGTACGCCGACATCAAAGCGGTGAATCCGGAGGCGCTCACGCCCTGGAAGGCGGAGAACATCTGGCAGCTCTACATCGGCACCGCCAATTTCATGATGCGGAGCCTGGACGAGCGGCTGCACGTGGACGTCGATGATGAGGTGATGACGCATCTGCGCACGCTTGCCCCGGCCGCAGGCAAGAGGCTTGAGAGCTTTATCGACGGTTTGCCGCGGCGCTATCTTCGAACGCAGGCGGCCAGCGACGTGATCCGTCACATGGAAATGGCGAGCCACCTGGCCGAGGATTCGGTGCAGCTCGAATTGACCCGAGGGCGCCACTGGTACGAACTCACGCTCGTGACCCAGGACCGCCCTTTCCTCTTCGCCAAGATGGCGGGCGCGCTCGCGGCGTGGGGCATGAATATCGTCAAGGCGTCGGCATTCTCGAACAGCGCGGGCGTGGTCGTGGACACCTTTTTCTTTACGGACCGGTTTCAGACGCTGGAATTGAACCTGCCGGAATGGGAGCGGTTCAAGAAGAGCATTCACGACGTGTTGCTGGACAAAGCGGACCTCGACCGCATGCTCCGGGACCGGTTGCGATCGGAAAAGAATGCGGAGCCAAAGGTGAAGGTCGAAACGCAGATCGAGATCGACGACACCTGCTCCGCGCACACGACTCTGGTCGAAGTGATCACGCAGGACCGGCCCGGGCTCCTCTATCGCATCAGCTCGCAGTTCTCTCGCGAAAACTGCAACATCGAGATCGCGCTGATCGAAACCGAGGGTCAGATGGCGATCGACGTCTTCTATCTCACTTCGGAAGGGGCCAAGCTTAAGCCGGCGCATCAGGAGCGCCTCCGAACGGCCCTGCGCGAAGAGCTGGGGAAGCAGTAAGTTCCGGCCAAGTCGTGCCTTTTGTGCGCTTCCTCGGGCAAGTTCGCGCATCCAAATCCTTGTAGGGCGCGTATTATTATTCGGGGTAGTTTGTGCCCAGTCTGGAGGCGCAACATGGTGATCAAGCGGCAGACGGATTTGACCTACGCGGACGTCACGCCGAAAACCCTCTACATGGGACGGCGGAACTTCCTGCTTGGGCTTCTGGCGACCACGGCCGTCGTGGCCGGGTGGAAGAAGCTGCCCGGCTACTTCGCGGGCCCCGGCACGGGCTCGGTGCCGGTGAAGCTGAGCGGCGTCACCAAGGGCCCCTACAACACCGACGAAAAGATCACTCCCGAAAGCAGCGTGACAACCTACAACAACTTCTACGAATTCGGCACGGACAAGGGCGATCCGTCGCAGAACGCCAAGAATTTCCGCACTTCGCCGTGGACTGTTTCGGTTGAAGGCGAAGTCGCGAAGCCCCGCAAGTTCACGATGGACGAAATCATGAGTCTTGCGCCGCTCGAGGAACGCATCTACCGGCACCGCTGCGTCGAGGCGTGGTCCATCGTGGTGCCGTGGGTCGGGTATTCCTTCAACACGCTCGCCAAGCTCGTCCAGCCGACTCCCAAGGCGAAATACGTCGCGTTCGAGAGTTGCTACGATCCGAAGCAGATGCCCTGGGCCTCGAGTTCCGGAATCCAATTGCCCTACGTCGAAGGATTGCGGCTCGATGAAGCCATGCACCCGTTGGCGCTGCTCTGCGTCGGCATGTACGGCGAGACGCTGCCGAACCAGGACGGCGCGCCCGTGCGCATGGTCATTCCCTGGAAGTACGGGTTCAAGAGCATCAAATCGCTGGTGAAGATTCGATTCGTGAAGGACGAACCACCGACAACGTGGAATATGTACGCGCCGAACGAATACGGCTTCTATTCGAATGTGAATCCGAACGTCGATCACCCGCGCTGGAGCCAGGCGAAGGAGCGGCGACTCGGCGAATTCTTGCGGCGGCCCACGCTGATGTTCAACGGCTACGCCGATCAGGTGGCCAGTCTCTACAACGGCATGGACCTGCGCAAGAAGTTCTGACGAGGTTCCGTGAACTCGATCCTGACAAGCAAGTGGACGAAGGTCGTAGTATTTCTCCTGTGTCTCATCCCGCTCGGGCTGCTCGTCTGGCGCGTTGTGCACGCCCTGTCCCAGGGATTGCCATTCGATGCTTACCTCACGGCCAACCCCATTGAATTCATCACGCACCGAACCGGCGATTGGACGCTGCGATTCCTGGTCATCACTCTGGCAATCACGCCACTGCGGAAAGTCCTGCGCTTGCCGCAGCTCATCCGTTTCCGGAGGATGCTCGGCCTCTTTGCATTTTTCTACGCATCTCTGCACTTCGGCATCTGGATCGGACTCGACAAATTCTTCGACTGGCCGGACATGTGGAAGGACGTTCACAAGCGGCCGTTCATCACCGTCGGTTTCACTGGTTTCGTGCTGCTGATTCCGCTGGCGATCACCTCGACGGCCGGATGGATTCGCCGCCTCGGCGGGAAGCGCTGGCAGCTCCTGCATCGCGCGATTTACGTGACCGCGGTGCTGGGCGTGATTCACTACTACTGGCTCGTCAAGTCCGACGTCCGCAAGCCGCTCGAATATGGCGCTCTCGTGGCGATACTGTTGGCATGGAGGTTCGGCGCATGGCTGATCCAGCGCCGCCGGAATCCCGCAGCCGAGTCCGTCAGACGCCCGGAACCTACAACCGCCGAATCCGCCTAGTTCGTTGTGCCCGCGCCTCTTATGTGTGCCGGTTTCGGCGTGCTGGTCGTTTCGCCCCTGTTCTCGGGCTGTGCGGCGGTACAGGTGAGATCTGGCGTGGTGCTGTGTAGAATGATTCCGCAGAGGATCCTCGCCTCCGAAGGGAAAATTAGGCTTGAGACGGAACGGTCGTTCTCTCGCAATCGCGCTTGCGGCAGTGGGCCTGTGGGGATGCCAGTCCACGACGAGCACTAACCCGGGCAGCGTCGAGGCGCCCACAATCACCTCGCAGCCATCGAACCAGGTCGTCACCGCCGGCCAATCGGCGAACTTCTCGGTGGTCGCCTTGGGCACAGCACCGCTCAGCTATCAGTGGCAGCAGAATGGCACGAACATTGTGGGAGCCAATTCCTCGAGCTATATCATCGCTGTGACGACGACGGAGCAAAGCGGGGAAACTTTCCAGGTCATCGTCAGCAATCCGGCGGGCAGCATGACCAGCAGCGTCGCCACGCTGACGGTCAATCCGGCGCCGGCTGTGTCGTCGAGCGTCACCGTATTGACGTACCACAACGACAACGCGCGCACCGGCCTCAATGCGAATGAAACGATTCTGACGACCGGCAACGTGAATTCGACGAAGTTCGGAAAGCTCGGAACGCTATCGGTTACAGGCCTTGTGGATGCTCAGCCGCTGTATGTTCCGAACCTGACGATCAACGGCGCGAAACACAACGTCGTGTTCGTCGCCACCGAGCACGATATGCTCTACGTTTTTGACGCCGACACGCCGGGAGCTCCGCTCTGGCAAATTTCGGTGATCCTCGGCAGTGAAACGCCGAGCGATGCGGTTAACGGTTGCAGTCAGGTCAGTCCCGAGATCGGGATAACGGCCACGCCCGTGATCGACCTCGGCGCCGGGCCGGACGGAACGATCTTTTTCGTTTCGATGTCCAAGGCCGGCACCACGTATCACCAGCGTCTGCACGCCATTGACCTCGTCACACATGCGGAACTGAACGGCGGCCCCGCGGACATCGCGGCAACTTTTCCGAACTCGGGAGGCCAGACGGCATTCGACCTCAAGCAGTACGAAGAGCGCGCGGCCTTGCTGCGATTGAATGGCGTGATCTACTTGAGTTGGACGTCCCACTGCGATGACGATTCCTACACGGGATGGTTGATGGGTTACAGCGAGTCAAGCTTGCAGCAGGTGAGCGTGCTCAACCTAACGCCGAACGGCAGCCGTGGTGCGATCTGGATGGCCGGAGGGGGGCTTGCCGCCGATGGTTCCGGGAATATCTATTTTCTGACCGGGAACGGAACGTTTGATACGACTCTGAATGGCAGCGGTTTCCCCAGCAGCGGCGATTACGGCAATACGTTCCTGAAGGTCTCAACCGCCGGCAACTCTCTGAGCGTGGCGGACTATTTTGCCATGCACGACACGGTGTCCCAGTCCAACGGCGACACTGACTTCGGTTCTGGGGGCGTGGTCGTCCTGCCGGACCTGGCGGACGGCGGGGCAGTGGTGCGTCATCTGGCGGTTGGGGCTGGAAAAGACTCGAACATGTATGTCGTGAATCGCGACAACATGGGCAAATTCAATTCGAGCAACGACAACGCCATCTGGCAGAAACTTTCGAGCGCGCTGGGAGGGGGAGTCTGGTCCGCACCGGCGTACTTCAACAACACGGTCTATTACGGCCCTCAGGGGAACAATCTGCTGGCATTCTCCATTTCGAACGCAAAGCTCGGCACCTCGCCGTCGTCCTCGAGCTTGCACACATTTGCTTATCCGGGAACGACACCCAGCATCTCGGCGAATGGAACCGCAAACGGAATCGTGTGGGCGATCGAGAACGGGAACCCGGGAGTCCTCCACGCCTACGACGCCACTAATCTCGCAACGGAGCTGTACAACAGCAACCAGGCCGGCGGGCGCGATCAGTTCGCGGATAATGCGAACGATAAATTTGTCACGCCGCTGATCGCCAACGGAAAGGTGTACGTCGGCACGCCCAATGCGGTCGTTGTCTTCGGCATGCTTCCCTAGGTCCGGCTTCCGAGGATCGAACTACTCGTCGTCCGGGTGAACGCCGAGGCGGTCGTTGGCCTCGCCGGCCTCAAGCGGGCGAACGCAAAGATCGGTTCCTCTCTCGCTGCACTGATAGACTTGATAGACGGGCAAGTCCTCCGGTTGGACCGTGTAGTCTCCATCCTCCGTGTCTGTCGCGAGGTCATAGTCCGTCAGAACGTAGGGATTTCCCGGGTTCGCGCGCACGCGGAACACGCGCGACCCCGGCTCGTAGTTGCCATAGCTGAAGCAGTGACCGATGCAGGCGCGATCGATCATGTGCTGAATGAGTATGCGCGAGTCAGCGGGCGCCTTGATCGACGCCATCACGCGACGGTTTGGCGGCAAAGTGCGGACGAGCCGCTCCGTTTGCGCCTCCATCCTGCTCACGACGGCGGTGTCCCGGTACACGAAAGCAAAGAAAACAGCGGCAATGGCAGCCGATCCGATGAGATGCCATTTGCTCGGACGCATCGCGGCGAGCAGGCAACAGAAGAGAACGGCGGAAACCGACGTCAACCGCTCGGTCAACAGCGCGATGGGCGCCATATGCGGAGACAAATGGATGCCCTCGGGCAGCAGTGGAACGGATATCGCCGCAAGAAGGTAAAACTGCAGGGGGATGCGGTAGGCCGCCAGGGAGCAGGGTTCGCGCCACCGTCGCACGATGTCGACCGCAAGAGAAAAGATGACGAACACGATCAGCGCAGCGGCGGGGATCCAGTATCTCTCGCCGAAGAGGACGAGTTGGTCGGCGCCGCTCAACCAGAACGTTGAATGTTCTGCTGGGTCGACAATGAAGCGGTGCCAAAAATAGTAGTGAGCCACGACCAGCCCGGCGGCGGCCGCGATCAGCAACGCGATGTGATATCGGGGCCGCACGATCTCTGCGAATCCCACGTAGATGCACGCGCCAATCAACCAGATCAAACCAAGCGGATGAGCTACCACAACCAGCGGCGCGATAGCCGCGGCGATAAGTCGCTCCCATCCTTTCCCTCGCCAAAAGATCGCCAAACTGAAAAAAGCCAGGCCCAGCGCGAGGTAATAATTGAAGAATCCCATGTAGAACGTGTAGCCGTACGTTGCGAGCGCAGTGCAGGGCGCAATAAACCAGGGCGCTCGCCGTGCGGCGGCGCATGCGAGGGCAAACGCTCCCCAGAAGAAGATCAAGACCGCCAGCGACACGGCGATTCGCTCGGCAGCAGTGAAGCCGAAGACCGAGCCCAATCCGCTCAAGAGAAGGTCGAACAATACGTTCGTCCATTGGTGCGCGATCCAAAGGCCGGGAGCCTGTCCGTGCCGGATCAGTTGTACGAGCCATGCGTTGTAGACGTGGCTGCCAAGGTCGTCCGCCCCGATGCGTCGGTGCCAAAAGCAGGGAACGAGGACAAGGCATGAAACCGCAAGAAACTTCAGCCAGTGTACGCGGACAAATCGAGCAGACTCCGTGAGCGCGGGCATGCTACCTGACGCGATGGAGTTTTGCGTTCTTGCGGCCGGTGCGTGGTTGAATTGCTGGTCAGAGGGCTGCGTCAATGTGTGTCCCGTGAGGAGTCCCGATCAACCCCGCGAGCAACATACCATGCCCGCACCCTCGCTCAACCGCGGGGCGGGGCAGGTGGACGGGAGGAGGCGGGACGCTTGCGCTCCGAGGGATCCCAGTCCTCGGGCGGGAAGGCGATGCGCCAGAAAAGCGGCGACGGCTCGGCGAATTCGACGCCCACTTCGGTTTTTCCATTCTCCTTCTGTCCAAGGAAAGTCACCGTGCAAGGCATCTCTTCGGTTGTCTTCGGATTGATCAGCGAAATCTGTTGCGTCCGGACCACCTTTGCCAACAGGCGAATCATGCCGCCATGCGCGTTGACCGAGACGGTCGCGGTTTCTTCCTGGAAGGTTTGCCCCCCGGCCTTGCCGCGCACGAGGATAGGCATCGTAATGTTGACTCGAAGCGAGCGGCGGCGCTCGGCGCTATCAGCGCTGGCACCCGGAATCGATGCTTTCGTGTCGGACATAGAAACCTCTCCTTCCCAGGCAGATCGCGCGTCACGGTTTCCGGGCCGCGAATCCCCTCCGGAAATGGGCGCAAACAGGCTGAGCGACCAGTGTAACCGCAGTTGGGCCGAGGGTGTCCAGAGTTGTCTATACATGGCTACAAAGTGGATAAGAGGGGGAAACAGGGGGGAACGTACGAGTCTAGGCGTCCGTATCGGGTTTCGGCGCGTAGGGATATTTCAGGGGCTTGGGCGCGTGGCCCACGCGGTACTCGTCCAACTCTGCGTCGCTCAGGCGAAAGTGGGTTTGGGGCGGATGGTTTTCAGACGCAGCGAGCTCGCGATGCAGCTTGTGGGAGCAGATGTCCGGCGCGTCTTGATATCGCACGCGGCGCGAGTCGAACGCTTCGTTGGGAATCGTGATCGTATATTCGCGCGGCTCGGTGGCTACTTCTCGAACAGTAAAGGTGTACTCTCGAACCAGCGTTTTTGATTGGAATCCGACGAATTGGACGATGATCTTATCGCTCATGGAGTGTCTGGACGCTTTACCTTGCGACTGCAGAAAAAAAAGGCGGGCCGGTAATTACCGGCCCGCCCTTCTTGACTAGAGGCTGGTGACGTTCGCTGCCTGCAGGCCCTTGGGGCCGCGGGTGACTTCGAATTCAACCGCCTGGCCTTCGTTCAGCGACTTGTAACCCTCCGCCTGGATGGCGGAGAAATGGACGAAAACGTCCTCGCCGGACTGGCGCTGGATGAACCCGAATCCCTTGCTGGCATTGAACCACTTCACTGTTCCTTGTTCTCTCACTTATTTACTCACTTTTCTTTTAAGCTGTTTGTGCTTCTCGACCGCCTCCAGCCGTAAAACAAAAAAGGCCACAAGTGTGAACTTGCAGCCCCTTCATCGAATCTAAAGGTGTTACAAGAGCAACAAACGCAATTTAAATCTACCACGGTTTCCGTGTTTCATCCAGTGAAATCGGCGCTGCGCCGGCGCAGAATCGGCAGACGGCGCATCCGCGATTTCGGTACAATCAGTGGAAGTCAAGCCAACCGGGCAGATGGCGATGGAAGCCGAGCGAGAAAAGCTGCGGGCAGCGCGGCGGCTGGTGATCAAGGTCGGAACGGCCACGGTCACGGGAGCCGAGGGCGAGTTGTGTCTGGAGCGCGTCGAGCCGATCGTACGCTCGATTGCGGGCTTGATGAAGGCGGGCCGCCAGGTTGTGCTCGTTTCGTCGGGCGCGGTGGGGCTCGGCAGGGGTTGGCTGGGACTCCATCGCTCGCGGCTGGACGACCTGGTCACGAAGCAGGCGTGCGCCGCCGTGGGCCAGAGCCTCCTGATGGACGCCTACAAGAATCTCTTCTCTCGGTGGGACGTCAAGGTCGCGCAGGTGCTCCTCACCGAGGAGGATTTCACGAACTGGCGCCGCTATTCGAATCTCCACCAGACAATGGAGAAGCTGATCGGTTTCGGAGTGCTGCCCATCGTCAATGAGAACGACACGATTTCGACCGCTGAGCTCGAGTCGGTCGCGGCGGGTTCACGCACGGCTGCGTTCAGCGACAACGATCGACTGGCTGCGCTGGTGATGAGCGGGCTCGAAGCCGACGCGCTGGTGCTTCTGACCAACGTGGACGGTTTGCTGCGGGAATCGGGCAACGGCAGCGCAGAGGTGATTTCGCTGGTCGAAGAGATGACGCCGGAACTGAAGGCGCTTGGCGCAGGCCCTTCGGCGAGTGGGCGCGGAGGCATGCGGACGAAGCTCGAAGCCGCCGAGATCGCCATGAATTGCGGCGGCACCGCCGTGATCGCCAACGGCAACAGCCCCGATACGCTCGATCGGATCTTCGCCGGGGAAAAAGTCGGCACCGCTTTCCTGCCGGCCCGGCGGATGCGCGGCAAGCGGCGCTGGATTGCGTATGCGGCGGACGTGCGCGGGCGCGTGGTTGTAGATGCCGGAGCGCATCGAGCCATCACACAGGGCAAGGCGAGCCTGCTCGCGTCGGGGATCGTGCGGGTGGAAAATCATTTCGCGCCGATGGACGTGGTGAGCATCGTCGACTCCGAAGGCCACGAATTCGCGCGCGGAATCGCGAACTGCGCTAGCGAGGAAGCGGAAAAAAGTTCAGGGAAGAAGGGCAGCCGTGGCAGGGATGCCGCTCCGTCGCCCGTCCTTGTCACGCGCGACAATATTGTGTTATTGCAGAAATCATGAGCCGGCCATCCACAGCGCAGCTCGAGAACAGCGCCACGTCGGTCGCATCGATCGCGCAGCGGGCGCGGGCGGCGTCGCGCGCGCTTGCGAAACTTTCGTCGGATGCTCGCAACGAAGTGCTCCTGGCGGCGGCGCAGGCGATCGAGCAGAATGCTCGCAGGATTCTCGAGGCGAATGCGGCCGATTGCCGCGCAGCGGAGCCTGCTGTTGCGGCTGGAAAAATGTCGTCCGCGATGTTTGCGCGGCTGCGCGTGAAGGAATCGGGCGTCGCGCAGATGGCCGCGCAGATCCGGGAAGTGGCCCGGCTCGATGATCCGTTGGGCCGCCGGCTCGCCGCCACCGAATTGGACGACGGCCTAGTGCTCTACAAGGAATCGTGCCCGCTCGGCGTGATCGGCGTGGTTTTCGAGTCGCGGCCGGACGTGGTTCCGCAGCTCGCGTCGCTGGCCCTGAAATCGGGCAACGCCGTGATCCTGAAGGGCGGTTCGGAGGCGGCGCAGACGAATGAAGCGCTCGTCTCGATTTGGCGCGAATGCCTCGGACGATTTCCCGCCGTTCCGGTTGACTCAATCAGCCTGCTTCAGACCCGCGCGGATGTGCTGGAACTGCTCGCGCAGGATCGCGACGTCGACTTGATTATTCCGCGCGGATCGTACGAGCTGGTGCGGTTCATCATGGAGCACAGCAAGATTCCGGTGCTCGGCCACGGTGAAGGAATCTGCCACGTGTACGTGGACCACGCCGCCGACCTCAAGAAAGCAGTCGATATCACGTACGACGCGAAGGTGCAGTATCCCGCCGTCTGCAACGCGGCGGAGACCCTGCTGGTTCACGAAGCCGTCGCGGAGAAGTTTCTGCCGCAAGCCGTCGCAAGACTGAGGGAAGCGGGAGTGGAAATTCGCGGCTGCGCGAAGACCCTGGCGCTTTTGCCGAACGAAGGAATCGTGCGTGCCACCGAACAGGATTGGCGGACGGAGTACGGCGACCTGATCCTTTCGGTGAAGGTTGTCGCCGATATCGATGAAGCGATCGACCATATCAACCGCTTCGGCTCGCATCACACGGATGCGATCGTGACCGAGGACACCGAAGCCGCCAAGGAATTCATGAATGAGGTGGACTCGGCGGGCGTCTTTCAGAACGCCTCAACGCGCTTCGCGGACGGCTTCCGTTACGGATTCGGCGCGGAGGTGGGCATCAGCACGAACAAGTTGCACGCGCGCGGCCCGATGGGGCTCGAGGGCCTCACCACCTACAAGTACAAACTCTACGGCAACGGCCAAACCGTCGCGCCCTACGCCAAAGGCGAAAAGCAGTTCAAGCATCGCCGCCTGACGTAGCTTCGCCTTTCGTCCTCCTCCGTCGAAGCGCCCCTCCGAACGCAACCAGCGCAACGAGCGTGGCTGCCGATATCGCTCCACCTGCGGTCCGGTCCCGCGTTCTATGAAAGTCGATTTCGACGCGATGCGTGCCCGCGGGCAGCGGCAGAAGCATTTGCGCGGTCACCGGGGGCGGATCGATGTGTGCCTGCTTTCCATCCACTCGCACTCCCCAAGCGGGATAGTCGAGCAGCCGCAGCGCGAGCGTGATGGGCGCTGCCGATTCCGCGTTGAAAATCTTGCGCTCGGCCGACCACTGGTGAATGTGGATTTGCGCATTCTTGACGGGAACGATCGTGCCGGAGCCGGGATCGAACTGCTCAACCGGCGCAGCCGGGGTGGCGGACGCGTCGGCTGCGCGCGTGGTCTCGTCGGGATTGCCCGGGAGTTCGGAGCGGTCACAACCAATGGGCATGTATTCGTCGGTGCCTTCGTATCCCTGAGCCGAGCCGATCGCAGTCGTCAGCACCGGCGCGCCTTGCGTGTCCCACCAGGCGTCACCCGCCATTGCGACGCCGGATGCGCCGATGCCTCCCAGAATAATTGCGAACACGAGCCACGATGCAAGAAGTGTTCGAAAGCGGCTAAGCGCTGTGGCCACGAACAATGCGAACGCGAGGTCAAGGACATCGAGCCATCGCCAGGGAAACTGCACGAATTCCAACTTAGGCAAGTTGCGCCAAAGGAAAGCCGTTAGCGGAAACATCAGGAGCGCGGATGCGGCCGCCAGCAGGAGCAGAACCCACCAGAGTTCGCGCAAGTCCCGGCGTTTCTTCGCGGCGAAAACGGCGGCGATGGCGGTGACGAGTATCAGCCCGAGCGCCACGGCCGAGACCTTCCAATTGAAAATCACGAATTCGGGATCGTTCGCGTGCGTGAATAGGAAATTCTGGGCGGGGCGGACCTCGTCCACCAAAATGAGATTGATCTGCACCCAGCGTTGCTCCCAGGCGGCGGGCAGGATGTAGAAAGCGGCGAGGCCGAAACCGGCCGCCATGCCCGTCGCGCCCGCCAATGCAGGTCGCAGGCTGGCGCGCAGGACGCATCCGGCCGCAACGATCAGTGCGAGCGAGTACGTCGCGATCACGCCCACCGGAGCGTTCACTAGCCAGATCGCGGCAAAGATGACGCCGAGTATCGGCACGCCCCTCCATCCATCGCGCCCATCGCGGATGACACGCAGTGCCGCCCATAGCAGCAGCGGGAGAAGCGCGGCGGCCATCAGCTCGGCGAAATCGCTGCGGTAATAAACGATCACGAGATGGTAGGGATTCACCGCGTACAGGACGGCCGCCGCAGCCGCCTGCGGGCCGGAGAGGCGTTCGCGCGCCAGTTTCCACATCGCCATCCCCGCCGCGATCAGCGTGAGCCAGATGAGCGTCGTTGGCACCATCTTCCAGGGCAGCACGGAACCAAGCGCCGCTCCGGCAGTCCAGGATGCCGGCGGATAAAAAACAAACCGCGGCTCGCCGAATCCCCAATTTGCCCATTCGGCCCATCGGGGATAGAGAACTCCTTCGCGCCATTGGCCAGCCACGTCGATCCAGGACGCGAGGTGGAACAGGAAGTCGTGACCCGAAGCGTCGCCGCGAAAAGGCATCGGCGAAATTACGGCAGTCGCCGCCAGCGCAACGAGGAGCAGCGCGTAGAGGCGCCACTCTGCTACATCCGAACTCGCGGGCTGCGCCGCTTCTCTTGTCGGCTCGATCAAAGTAGGATTCCGTCCCCGAATGCCTGGCCGAGAATACAGAAAATCCGCGCGCCTTGCCACGCGCCGTTCGAACGGCTACATTGCTTCGGATCGATTCAGTCACATTGAAAGGACCGTGCCGCGAGAGTTTTGCGAGCCTGGCGGCGCACGTGACCGGGGATGACAAAGGAAGAACAGAGGCTGCAAGCCAGCGTCGAGCGGGAGGTCCACTGGAAGCGCTGGGGACCCTATCTCTCCGAAAGACAATGGGGCACGGTCCGCGAGGATTACAGCGCGGACGGCGACGCGTGGCGTTACTTCCCGCACGACCACGCCCGCTCGCGCGCCTACCGCTGGGGCGAAGACGGCATCGGAGGGATCTGCGACCGTCACCAGCACATCTGCTTCGCCGTGGCGTTCTGGAACGAAAAGGACCACATCCTCAAGGAACGCCTCTTCGGCCTGACCAATCTCGAAGGAAACCACGGCGAGGACGTCAAGGAGTGCTACTACTATCTCGACGCGACCCCCACGAGCTCCTACCTGAAGTTCCTTTACAAATACCCGCAGGCGGAATTCCCGTACGATCTGCTCGTGGCGGAAAATGCAAAGCGCACGCGGCACGATCCCGAGTACGAGCTGATCGACACCGGCATATTCCGCGAGAACCGCTATTTCGACGTGTTCGTGGAGTACGCGAAAGCCAACGCCGAAGACATCCTGGTTCGCATCACCGCATGGAACCGCGGGCCCGAACCGGCCCGGCTGCACATTCTCCCCACGCTGTGGTTTCGCAACCGATGGAGCTGGGGCGATCCGTACGACATGCCGCAGGCCGCCCGGATCGAAGGTCCGGCCGGGACGAGGCTTGTCGAACTCGGCGACTATCACTACGGCCAGCGGTGGCTGCTTATCGAGGGCGAGCCGGAGCTGCTCTTCACGAACAATGAGACGAATACCCAGCGGCTCTACCGGGAGAAAAACCGCACCCCCTACGTCAAGGACGCCTTTCACTGGTACGTCATCAACGGTGAACGGGCCGCGGTGAATCCCGCCGCGAAGGGGACGAAGGCGGCCGCGCATTGCGTATGGGAGGTCCCGGCAGGGAAGAACTGGACGCTTCGTCTGCGGCTGATGGACCGCAAGCCCGCGGCAGGTTCGGCGTCCCCCGGAGAGTTCTTCGGTCCGGCATTCGATGCCGTTTTCTCCGAACGCCAGAAGGATGCGGATGAGTTCTATTCCGAGCGGGCAGGCACGGGATTGAGCGAGGACGCGCGGCTGGTCCAGCGGCAGGCGTTCGCAGGGCTGCTGTGGAGCAAGCAGAGCTATCACTACGACGTTCGCCGGTGGCTCACCGGTGATCCGACGCAACCCGCCCCCGATCCGAAGCGGCGGCTCGGCCGCAACCACGACTGGACCCATCTCTACAATTCCGATGTGATTCTCATGCCGGACAAGTGGGAATACCCGTGGTACGCCGCCTGGGACCTGGGATTCCACTGCGTGGTGATGGCGCTGATCGACCCGCAGTTCGCGAAAGAGCAGCTGATTCTGTTCATGCGCGAGTGGTACATGCATCCGAGCGGCAAGCTTCCCGCCTACGAATGGAATTTCTCGGACGTGAATCCGCCGGTGCAAGCCTGGGCGGCCTGGCGCGTGTACAAGATCGAGGGCCGTGTCCGCGGAAAGCCCGATCGCAACTTCCTCGAGCGCGCGTTTCACAAACTGCTGCTCAACTTCACCTGGTGGGTGAATCGGAAGGACCCGGACGGGAAAAACGTCTTCCAGGGCGGCTTTCTCGGCCTTGACAACATCGGCCTCTTCGATCGCTCGAGGCCCCTCGGTGACGGCAGTTTCGTCGAGCAATCGGACGGAACGAGCTGGATGGCGGCGTACTGCCTGCACATGCTGGCGATGGCCCTGGAGCTGGCCCATGAAGATTCGGCGTACGAAGACGTGGCCAGCAAGTTTTTCGAGCATTTCGTTTACATCTCGCAGGCGATGAACGATATGGGTGGGGAGGGGATTGGATTGTGGAATGAGGAGGACGGCTTTTACTACGACGTCCTACATTTCGGTGACGGCAAACATATTCCGATGAAAGTGCGCTCGCTGGTGGGTCTCGTTCCGCTCTTTGCCGTCGAGACATTCGAGCCGGAAGACCTGGAGAACCTGCCGTCCTTTTCCCGCCGGATGCGCTGGTTCCTCGATCATCACCCGGACGTGGGCGAGCACGTGGACATGAGCCGCCGCACGGAGCGCGGCGCGCGATTGCTGCTCACCATCGCCAATCGGAAGAAGCTCGAACGCATCTATCGCTACGTGTTCGACGAAAACGAGTTCCTGTCGCCCCGCGGTGTTCGGGCGCTTTCGAAATTTCACAAAGATCATCCGTTCGTGCTTGCGACGGATGGGGAGTCGCATTCGGTCGACTACGAGCCCGCCGAATCCACCAGCAATCTTTTTGGCGGCAATTCGAACTGGCGTGGCCCCGTCTGGTTTCCGATGAACTTCCTTTTGATCGAGTCCATCCAGCGCGTTCACTATTACTACGGCGACGAGTTCCAGGTGGAATTCCCTTCAGGATCGGGCCAAAAAAAGAACCTTTGGGACGCGACGAGCGAACTCTCTCGCCGCCTTTCGCGGATTTTTCTCCGGCGCGAAGGCCGCCGGGCTGTGTACGGCGACGCCACCCTCTTGCAGGACGACCCGTTGTGGCGCGACCTGATTCTCTTCTACGAGTACTTCCACGGCGAGACGGGTGCGGGACTTGGCGCGAGCCACCAGACGGGCTGGACGGCGCTCGTCGCGAAACTTCTCGAGCAGAGCGGGGAATAACTTCGCGGTTGGCAGTGCCGTTTCTCTCTTGCGTAGGGGGGTTGAAACCCGCCCGCGCATCATCGTGCCCCAGCGGTCTCCACGAGTTCGATCAATACTTTCTGGCCTGTGCCCCCCGGCACAAGAAAGAAGTTCACGCGCGTCCCATCCGCGCCCGCGCGCGTCGCGGGATAGACTGGCTCAAGGCCGAATCGCGCGCGGAGAATCTCCGTCGCGCGATCCACATCGCTCACGTTGATTTCGATCTGCTGAATCCCTTCGCCGAATCGCTGTAGATATCGCGCGATCGCTCCCGAGCCGGAAGAATCGCGGGTCGTCAAAATGTCGAGCGCGGCGCGATCTTCGAAGTGGAGCTCGAACTCCCTGGCGTCCTGGTCCGGGGGCACCTCGGCAAGCCGGGGAGAGCCGTTTGCGGCGCGGATTTTTTCGAAGGTCTGAGCCTGGACGGCGATTCCAACGGTGATGCCGGACGGGCCGGGAACGATCCGCGTTAACTCACGGAATGCGGGATCGGTTTTCCATTGGTTGAGCGGCGCCTGGCACAGATCGAGGCCCGCCCGGTACAGATGGCGCGCCGCCTCCAGCCTCGCGTTCGGGTCGGGATCAGCCAGCTTATCGATCCACCGGGCGATGTCGTGGGCTTCGGCCATGCCGCGCAGCGGTCAGGGAGAAGCGTGCGAAGGCGGCAGGGCGTTAGCGTTGGAGAGCGTGACGTAGGCCGTCTGCCCGGGGCGCACCGTCACGGGCAGGTCCCACCGCGACCTCGCATCGCCCACTTCGGCGGCAACGTCCAGCGTGCTCAGCCAGTAGGTTCCCGGCGCGACGCCGCGCAGGAATCCCTGTCCCTGAAGATTGGTTTCCGTGCGCGCGACGAGATACTTCGACTGCGCGAGATTGAGCGCCTGCCGGTGAATTTCCGGAAACCGCCTGGCCGCCAGGTCGGTCCATTTCGAGCCGGGGTCGGTCTCCGTGAGGTTGAGATCGATACCGTCCACGGTCTGCGGGTTTTGCTCGATGTACTTGCGGATTTCCTCGTTGTATTCCGCCAAAAGCTTTTCGTATTTCGCGGGGTCTTTCACCTTGTCCGCGGGTTTGAACTTCGGCTTCGGAAAAACGGTGGACTGATCGCCGACGTTCCGTTCCATGTACGCCCGGTAGAATTCGGGAACGTCCATGACGTCGGACACGTGCAGCTTGTGGATGAAATCTTCGCCCGAAAGGGTAACCCAGTGATTCTTCTTCATCCACGCTCTTAGTTCCGGCGAAACATCGAGCTTGTCGATGAACGCATTCATGTCCGGCGCGGGGAAAGAGGCGCTCGCTTCCTGGTTGATGCCTTCAAAACTCTTGCTCAGCAGATAAAAAGGGAAACCGCGCACCGGTTCCTCGAGGCCGCCCGAAGGAGTGGCGCGCGCGACAAACTCGACCGAGCCTTCCTGCGCGGCAACGCGAGGCACGAACGCCATCGCTGCCGCAAACAGGAAAATCCCCACGCCGCGTGTGCGTTTCATGCCGCTCATCGTAGCAGAACGATGTGCACGTCGATACGATTGGGTCCAGTTGGTTAATGCTGGGGTGGAATTCGGCGGCGAGAAGGGCGCCGCGCAGCGCACGTCAGTACAGCGCGAACGTGACCTCGATAATTTCCCGCACTGCCGCGGGTCTGCCATCCGGGCCGCGCGCGGGCGTAAGCCGCCAGGTGCGGACCGCTGCCATGGCCTTTTCGTCGAGGCCGAAACCGAGGCCTTTCGCAAGGTGAACGTCCGTCACGCGCCCGTCCGCGGTAACGACGGCCACAAGCTCGACAACGCCCTGGACCTTTACTTTCATTGCCTCATCGCTGTAGTCGGCGCGGGGGCAATAGAGGCATGCGGGAGTGCCGTAACCCCCTGTCCCGGCGCTGGGGATGCCGCCGCCGACGCCGTATTGTTCGCCCGGGCCAACACCGTTGCCGTTTCCGTTCCCTACGCCGTTGCCGCGGCCGTTCCCCATCGAATCGTTGTTCGCCTTGCCCATCGGATCGCCCCAGTTGTTCATATTGACATTGGGCAAGGTGATGTTTGGATTCCCGAGGACGGTTGGTGTTACGGCGATCTCAGGGTGCTCGGGCGGGTGGACCAAGGGCCGAGCAATCTGCTCATACGAAAACTTAGGTAGCTTGCCTTTCGCTGCGGGAGCATTGTCATGTTGCCCGCCGCCTCCCCCGGCCTTCTTGGCCGCCGGAGCGAGCTTCTGCAAATATGGCGAAATGCTGTTGTCGATCGGCGTCATGTCGATGGGGCCCGCATTCGTGTGCGTCGATAGCCACTCGGGGAGCAGCAGCGGCAGAAGTATGATCAACCCGATCGCGATCACGTGGAACGCAACCGACAGTCCCTGGACCCACGAGAACTGAGTGTTCTTCGACCAGATTTCCGGCACCGCCACCGGCTGGCTCGTCGTCTTGAGCGGCGGCAACTTCGGTGGCGCGATCCAGTCGCGCAGGTTCCGCCAGAGGCTGGGTTCTTCATGCCAGTCCACGAGCAAGCCCGACTTCACGTTGCCGCGCGGGCCCGAATGGAAGAACTCCCTGACGTTTTCGCCGAAACCCGCGCCGAATTCCGGCATCGCAAACGACGTCGACGTGCCCGGACGGACCTTTGCAGGCCGCTCCGCGAGAAAGTCCCTCAGGTTCGAAAACAGGCTTTTCAGGGAAGACTCGTGCGACGGAGAACGCAGCCGGCCGAGCCGAAGCGTCGGCTCGCTGGCCGAGCGGCCCACTTCGTCGAGTCTCGAGCTAAAGTCTGACATTCGAGCTGCCTTGGCCCCCTTGGTCTCTCAGCCCCTCACCGCAGGGTACCAAATGTTAGACGCTTCTCCGCTGGAAAGGATGTATGCCCTTGCCTGCGGCTGACACACTCTCCAATTCATTGTAACATTACACCGGATGACCGCAAATTCCGGTTTCCACCGCACACGCTTTTAGCACAGGAAATCATACCCGCGCCACAAATGCTTGAGGCGAACGGGTTTGGAAGAAAGGGTTTTTATCCCCGAGGATGGCGAAAACCATCGACCTGAAAAGCACTCTGAATCTGCCCAAGACCGACTTTCCCATGAAGGCGCGGTTGCCGGAGCGCGAACCCGAGCAATTGGCTGCCTGGGAGGCGGAGGGCCTTTACCGCCGAATCCTTGAATCGCGCGCGGGCGCGCCGCTCTTTGTGCTGCACGACGGCCCACCCTATCCGACCGGCGAAATCCATCTCGGCACGGGCCTGAATAAAGTCCTGAAAGACATGATCGTGAAGTCGAAGACCATGGCAGGCTTCCGCTCGCCCTACGTTCCCGGGTGGGACTGCCACGGCCTCCCCATCGAAACCCAGGTCGAGAAGAAGTTGGGCGGAAAGACGACCAAAGTCGACCCGGCCCAATTCCGCCGGATGTGCCGCGAATTCGCGGCGGAGTTCGTGGAGGCTCACAAGCGCGATTTCAAGCGCCTCGGCGTCTTCGGGCGGTGGGACAAGCCGTACCTCACGATGGATCCGAGCCAGGAAGCGTGCATCGCGGGGGCGTTCCTCGACTTCCTCGAAAAAGGTTACGTCTATCGGGGACTGAAGCCCGTCTACTGGTGCATCCATGACCGCACCGCGCTCGCCGAAGCCGAAGTCGAATACGAGGACCACACCAGCCCTTCGATCTGGGTGAAATTTCCCGTAGTTGCAAATCAGAAATCGAGCAAGCTCGGCGAGGGCGTAAGCGCGCTCATCTGGACGACGACTCCATGGACCCTTCCGGCGAACCGCGCCCTCGCGTTCCATCCTGACTTCGAATACGTCATCGCCGAAACCTCGGCAGGGAAGCTTCTGCTCGCCAAGGAACGCCTGAACGCCCTCGCGACCGAACTGAAACTCGATGCGAGCAATGTCCGCGGCTCCTGGAAGGGCAAAGATTTCGAAGGCATCGAGTTCCAGCATCCGCTTCTCGATCTTCGCGTGCCCGGCGTGCTGGCCGATTACGTGACGCTCGACGCGGGCAGCGGCATCGTCCACACGGCGCCCGGCCACGGCGCCGACGACTTCCGCACCGGGCAGAAGTACGGCCTCGAAGCATACGCGCCTCAGGACGACGATGGCCGCTTCACCGAAGGCCTGCCCGAATACAAGGGCAAGACCGTGTGGGAGGCCAATCCGATCGTCATCGACCTGCTGAAGAAGCGCGGAATGCTCGTCGGCGAAAGCAAGCTCACGCACAGCTATCCGCACTGCTGGCGCTGCCACAATCCGGTGATTTTCCGCGCCACCGAGCAGTGGTTCATCGGTCTCGACCAGAACAATCTCCGCGGCCGCGCGCTCGAGGAAATCAACAAAGTGAAGTGGCTGCCCGAGTGGGGCCGCGAGCGGATGCGCGAGATGGTCTCGGACCGTCCGGATTGGTGCATCTCGCGGCAGCGTTTCTGGGGCGTGCCGCTGATCGTCTTCTACTGCGACGCGTGCGGAAAGCGCCTCGAGGATTTTCAGGCGCTGCGGCACGTTCTGCCGTTCTTCGAGCGCGAAGGCGCGGACGCCTGGTACACGCACTCCGCCGAAGAGCTGCTGCCGGGCGGCACGAAGTGCTCGTGCGGCGCGGCGACGTGGCGCAAGGAAAACGACATCCTCGACGTCTGGTTCGATTCTGGCTCCACGCATCTCGCCGTGCTCAAGGAAAGCGACGGCCTCAAGTGGCCCGCCGATGTTTATCTCGAAGGCCCGGACCAGTTCCGCGGCTGGTTCCAGAGCTCGCTGCTCGTCGGCATCGGCACGCGCGGCGCAGCGCCTTACGAACAGGTGGTGACGCACGGCTGGACGCTCGACGAAAACGGCAGGCCGATGTCGAAGTCGCTGGGCAACGCGCTGTACCCCAAGGAAATCTGCGAAAAGTGGGGCGCCGACATTTTGCGGCTATGGGTCGTCTCGCAGGATTACACGGCGGACATGCGCAATTCTCCGGCCATGATGACCCAGCTCGCCGAAGCGTATCGCAAGATTCGCAATACCTTCCGGTTCGCGCTCTCGAATCTTTTCGACTTCGATCCCGCACGCGACGTGGTTCACGGCGCCGACATGTGGGAAATCGATGCCTGGATGCTTCGCCGCACAGGAGAAGTCGTCCGCCAGTGCCACGAGTGGTACGCGAACTTCGAATTCCATCGCGTCTATCACGCTCTGCACGATTTCTGCGCTGTGGATTTGAGCGCGTTCTATTTCGACGTGCTGAAAGACCGGCTGTACACGTTTGCGCCCAACAATCGCGGCCGCCGTTCAGCGCAAACCGCCGTTTACCACATCGCGCGAGCGCTGGTGCGCTTGATCGCGCCGATCCTCGTTTTCACATCCGAGGAAGTGTGGAAGCACCTTCCGCAGAGTTCTTCCTCGCCGGCGAGCGTGCACATGTCCAAGTTTCCCGACGCCAAGCCTTTCGAAAACGCCTTCGACGAAGCTCGCTCGAAAAATTGGTCTCGCCTGCTTGCCGTTCGGGAGGAGGTACTGAGGGCTCTCGAGCCGGTTCGCGCCGCGAAGACGATTTCCGCCAACCTCGAAGCGCGAGTGACACTCGGCGCAAGCGGCGACCTTGCGGCGCTTCTGGAGAAGTATGCTGCGAGCCTCCCGGCGCTATTCATCGTTTCGCAGGTGGAACTACTTCTGCCCGGTTCGCATCCGGATGGTCTTCGCGTGGAGGTCAAGCGCGCGGACGGCTCAAAATGCCAGCGCTGCTGGAACTACTCGACGCACGTCGGCGAGAGCGCCGACTATCCCACGTTCTGTGAACGCTGCGTCGCCGCGCTCAATGAAATCGAACGCGACGGCGGCATTTTGGCTGGGAGCGCCAAGTCCTGATGGCTTCCGCATCGCGCGCGGTATGGCCGCTCGGTCTTCTTGCCGCTGCCGTACTCGCCGCCGATCAATCGACCAAGTACGCGGTCGACAAGCTAATGGTTCCCGGTGCGTCCCGCGTCCTGATTCCAGGCTTGCTCAACTTCGTCCACGCCAGCAATCCCGGCGTCGCGTTTGGAATGCTCGCGGACTCGGAGATGCCGTGGCGGGCGCCCATGCTGATCGTATTCGCCATCGGCGTGATTGGCTTGATCGTTTGGCTGCTTGCGACGGGTCGCGCGGGCGGCTGGCCCGGCCAGGCCGGGATGACGTTGATTCTCGGCGGCGCGGCTGGCAACGTGCTGGATCGCGTGCTGCGCCGCAGCGTGACCGACTTCATCGATTTTCACGTCGGCGCCTACCACTGGTACACTTTCAACCTGGCTGATTCCGCGATCGTGCTCGGCGCGGCCCTGGTCATCCTCGAACTGCTGCGCGACTGGCGGCATCCCAGCCACGAACGGGCCTAGGCATGCACCCGGTTCTCTTCCAAGTCGGTCCTGTCACCATCTACACCTACGGGGTGTTGGCGGCCGTCGGTTTCCTCCTCGGATTGTGGTACGCGTACCGGCAAGCTCCGCGCGCGGGGTTCGATCCGCGGAAGGTCTGGAACCTTGGCGTCTACGGAATCCTCGTCGCGCTCGTGACATCGAAGCTCTGGTTCATCTTCAGTATGTGGGACTACTACGTCGCGAACCCGCGCGAGATTTTCAGCATGGAGACGTTTCAATCCGCCGGAACGTTTTATGGCGGCGTGATTGGCGGAATCCTCTGGGTCGTCCTTTACGCGCATTTTCAGAAGATGCCGTTGCTCGGCGTGCTCGATTTGGCGGCCGGCCCGGTTGCGCTGGGGCATTCGATCGGCCGCGTGGGATGCTTCGTCGCGGGCTGTTGCTACGGCAAGCCGACCTCGCTTCCATGGGGCGTCACGTTCACGAACCCGATCGCCGAAAGAATTGCGGGGACGCCGCTCAACGTTTCCCTGCACCCCACCCAACTCTACGAAGCCGGCGCCGAATTTGCGAATTTTCTGCTTCTGGTTTGGCTGGGCACGCGGCAGCGCTTTGCGGGGCAATTGGTCGGCGCATACTTCGTCCTATACGGAATCGAGCGCGGCGCGATCGAGTTCCTGCGTGACGATCCCGGCCGCACGTTGATGTTCCACAATGCGGTCTCGCTGATGCAAATCATCAGCGTGGGGTTGATCCTGGCCGGCGGATACCTCTGGTGGCGCGGCCTGCGTGGAGCGGCGCCGATCCCGCCCGCTACATCCGTTCGCGCCGCGGAAGGCCGCTCGTAGTTGCCGCTCGCCGATGTCGCACAACCGGATCTTGCCGTGACACTTTCTTCACAGGAGATGCAATTCATCGTCTCGGCCGAAGACGCCGGCCAGCGCCTCGACCGCTTTCTCGCCTCGCAGCTTCCGGCTCTGAGCCGCTCGCGCGTGCAGTTGCTGATGGACGAGGGCCGCGTGCAAGTCGACGGAACCGCGCGGAAGGCGTCGCATCACGTCGAGCCGGGAGAGAGAATCACCGTCGAAATTCCGCCCCCGCCGCCCGCGGGCGTCGAAGCCGAACCGATTCCGATCGAGATTCTCTACGAAGACGCCGATCTCGCCGTCATCAACAAGCCCGCCGGGATGATCGTGCATCCGGGAGCCGGAGCGGACGCCGGCACGTTGGTGGCGGCGCTCCTTCACCGCTTTGGCGGAATCGAGGGATTGTCCACCGTCGGCGGCCCTTTGCGCCCGGGGATCGTTCACCGCCTCGACAAGGACACCTCGGGCGCGCTCGTGATTGCGCGAACGGACGAGGCGCACCGGAAACTGGTGGAGGATTTTCGCGACAGGCTCGTTCAGAAAACCTACGTGGCGCTGCTGCACGGAAAAATGAAAGGCGAGGCGGGGAGCGTCGAATTGCCCGTCTCGCGCGACTTGCGCCGCCGTTCGCGCATGACGGCGCGCCGCCGCGAAGGCCGCCCTGCCCGCACCGACTGGCGCACGCGTCTGCGGATCGATGGCTTCACGTTCATCGAAGCGGATTTGCGGACGGGCAGGACGCACCAGATTCGCGTCCATTTCTCCGCGCTCGGGTGTCCCGTGGTCGGCGACACGCTGTACGGCGCGCCGCGCCAGGAACGCGTAGGCGGCGTTCTTCTGCCGCCGCTCGATCGCAACTTTCTTCACGCCGCGCGCGTGGCTTTCGCGCATCCGCGAACGTCCAAGCGTATCGAAGTCCGCGCGCCGCTGCCGCCCGAGCTTCGCGACTATCTGATGCTTCTCGCCCGCACAGCGAAAGCAGATCCTGCTTCAATTGACGCTCTGCTCCGGGAGTTCCTATAATCGCTATACGTGGGGGTTGGATGTCGCTTTCGAATCGATTGCGCGTTTTTCTTCTGCTGATCGCGTCGCTCGCGATTCTGGGAATCTGCGTCCAAGCGCAACAGACCCCGGCGCCCGCGGGCACGCCGCCGGTCACTCCGCCCGCCCAGACGGGCCAGAATCAGCCGCCTCTCGCGCCGTCGCAGGAACCTCCCATCAAAGTCACCACCGGCCTCGTCCATCTCGTCGTGACCGTCATGGATCACCACCACGCTTTCATCACCGACCTCGATAAGAGCGATTTCAAAGTGCTCGAAAACGGCACGCCACAGGACATTCGCTTCTTCGGCCGCGAGACGGACCTGCCGCTCCGCATCGCCCTTCTCCTCGACACGTCGAATAGCATCCGGCCGCGCCTCGAATTCGAAAAGGACGCGGCGGTCGATTTTCTCAACAAGACCCTCCGCCGCAACAAGGACATGGCCTTCCTGATGACCTTCGACAACGAGCCGGAAATCATCCAGGACTACACGGGCGATCTCGCGCTGCTCACGGCCGCCATCAACGAACAGCGCGCCGGCGGCGGCACCGCCCTCAACGACGCCATCTACATGGCCTCGGAGAAGCTTGCTCATGCGCCGCTGCCCAAGGGGGACGAGTCTGACATGCGCCGCGTGGTCGTGCTGATCAGCGACGGCAACGACAACTTGAGCGATCGCGCGCTGAGTGAGGCTATCGACGCTTCGATCCGCTCGGAGGCCTCCGTTTACACCGTCAGCACGAACACGGACTGGATCTCCGTGGACGATGCGCGCAAGCCGAGCAAGTACAACATGGACCCCGGCGACAAGGTCCTCCAGCAGTTCGCGGATCAGACCGGTGGTCAGGCTTTCTTCCCCTATCGCATCGACGATCTTGCGGAGTCGTTTTTCGAGATCGGGACGGAGCTGCGCAGCCAGTACTTCATCGCCTATTCACCCATACTCCCGGCCACCAAGGGCGAATACCGCAAAATCGAAGTGCAGACCGCGCGCAAGGGGCTGATCGTTCGCACGAGGAAGGGGTACTACGCCGTTCCTCCGGCTTCGAGCACTGGGGCTCAATAGCCGGTTACAGGATGAGGGTCAGCGAACGGGCGCGTAGTAGCCTTTACGGGCGAGAATTTTCGTATCCGGGCGGGAGACTTCGACCTTGATCTTGCGGAACGAGCCGTCGCGCTTCGGATTCGAGGGATAGTAGCCGAGCACGTATTGCGAACGCAGCTCTTCGGAAATCTGGTCGAAGGCCTTCTCGAGCCCCTTCTCGTTGCGCACGTTGATGACGCGTCCGCCCGTATCTCCCGACATTTTCGACGCCACGCCGGGTCCAACACCCGAGGTCTCGCTGTAGTCCGTGATCAGGATCACGTGAATCACGGCGTCGGCGCGCTGCGCCGCTTCGACGGCTTCTTCCAGGCTCAACTTGCTGCCGGTGTCTTCCGCGTCGGTCAGCATGACGACGGCCTTGCGTCCCGCTTCGGACCCCAGCTCATCGTGGCAGGCGAGATAGACCGCGTCGTAAAGATTCGTGCCTCCGCCGCGCGATGGGACCGTTCCGCCGGTTCCGCCAATTCCGGAGGCGTCCACGTTGATCTGCGCCCGGTGGATTCCGCGATCCAGTACGGACGGGTCCTCGGTGAAATCCGCCAGCAGATTCACATCCGTGTCGAAGCTGATTACGAGCGCTTCGTCTCTCTTCCGCATCACTTCCCGGACGAACCTCGACGCGGCGTCCTGCTCCGCGACCAGGATGTTGTGCATGCTGTAGCTCGTGTCCATCAGGATTGCCAGCGTGATGGGCATGTTGACTTCCTTCGTGAAGTAGTCAACCTTCTGCTCCACGCCGTCCTCGTAGATCTTGAAGTCGTCCTTCGTCAGGTCGGTGATGATCGCGTTGTGATGGTCGCGGACCGTCGCAAAGACGTTGACGACGGTGGTCTGCACCTGTAAGGGCTGCGCCGCCTGTGGAAGTTGCTGCTGTTGCTCGACCGGTGGAGCTTCGCGATTCGGCGATGTTCCAAGCGGTCCCGGCGGGGCCGACGATTGAAACGACGCCGGTACTGCGCGCGGAGCAACGGCCGGACGCGAGGCGATCTTGGTCGCGGCCGGATATGCGCCAAGAGCGAGGGTGATAATAGCTGCCGCGACGCTGGTCAAGCGCATTGTATAATCTCCTTGGGAAACGGTGCAGACTGGTACGATGCGCCGGGCGCTCTGGCGGATGTTCGGCCGGAACTTGAGAGCGCGGGGGACAGCCGCAATACCCCGGTGATGTACGCGGCGAGGAAACGAGACATTCTCATGAAGCGAAGCGTTCTGTCGGCGGCGATGCTGCTCATGCTCAGTTTTCCCGCGGGCGCGCAGTCCCAGGCCCAGCAGCCGGCGGCTCCCCAGCAAGCTGCTCCGCAGCGGAGCCAGAATCCGCCACCGATTATTTCACGCACGGAAACCGTCGTCGTTCCCGTAACGGTGAAGGATGGCAAAGGCCAGCTCGTCGCCGGCCTCGAAAAAGACGACTTTCGCATTTTCTCCGATGGCGCCGAACAGGTGATTTCTCGCTTTTCCTCCGAGGCCGTCCCGCTTTCGGCCGTTGTTTTGCTCGACGACGATCTTCCCGAGCGTGCCGTCGGAGACGTGCAGAAGAGCCTGGTTGCCATAGCGGGCGGCTTTGGCCCTCGCGATGAAGTGGCCTTCGTCAAGTTCGACCAGTATCCGACCACCGTCCTCGATTTTTCGTTCAACAACGATCAGCTTTTCACGCAGCTCAAGCGTTTCCAGCTCAACTCGCATCCCACGCAGATCATTGCCGACGCCACGACGGGGCCGCCGATGATCAACGGGCAGCCTCTGCCGACCGCCACCGGTATCCCGCTGCACGGCGCGAAGCGCGCGCAGAATACCAATTCGCTCGATGACGCTCTGTATGCGGCGGGCGACATGCTCAAGGCTCGCGGGCGCGATCGCCGCAAAATTATCTTTCTGATTTCCGATGGAAGCAATTACCGGAACAACCATCACACTTTCGAGGAAACGCTGCGCTCTCTTCTGATCGCCGACGTCTCGGTGTATTCGATTTCCACCACGCGGTCGGTTCCCGTCGGCCGTTCGCTCTTGCAGCATGGCGCATCGGAGCTTAACAAGTATGCGGACGGGACCGGCGGCGATGCTTTTTTCGCTGCGAAGGCGCAGGACCTCGAGCGCCTCTACTCCGACGTCACGGAGCAGGCGCGCAACGAGTATACGCTGACGTTCTCCCCGCAAGAAGCCGATCGAACCAAGGACTTCCACTCGATCGAAGTCCGCGTCGAGCGCCCCGGCCTGTCGATCAGCTCGCGCGAGGGCTACTATCAGAGCGCCATTGCCGTCGGGCGCTGATCTTGCGTGTGCAACGTCTCGTTTGATTCTGAGCCCGCACGCGTCGGACGGAAAAACTTTTTCCATCCAAAGCCGCGCCGGATTTTTTTCTTCTTGACTTCGTTCACGACCGCCCTTATAGATGGATGAGCGAGTGAAGCGCGATTGAAATTTTTCGCGCGCTTTCTCGCCGGGAGAAAGTTCCACTGTAGTTCATGCGCGGAACCGATCCGGGCTTCTGGTTCAAACGAAGCCTCAGAGAAAGTTGAAGCGGGGCAGCCGCCAAGGCTGCCCCGCTTTTGTTTTTAGCGGGCAGGCTGTATCGAAATCAACTGCTCGTGCGCGGGGCACAGCGGTTTGTAGTCGCAGTAGCTGCATGACGAAAAGCTCGGCTTCGCGGGGAATTCCCCGGCGCGAATCTGGCCGGCCACTTCCGCGATTCTCTGCTTGGCTGTTGCGAGCGCCTTGTCGTCGCGCGACGTGACCACCGCCTCGTTGTTCGCCAGATTGTAGAAGACGAGCCGCGCGGGCTCCAGGTCCAGCACCTCGCGCGCCGCCAGTGCGTAGATGCTCAGTTGCAAATCGTTCGCGGCTTTCTTCGCGTCCCGCGGCTTCCCGGTTTTATAGTCCACGATCTCGATTTCGTTGTCCCCCGCGCGATTCACCTGGTCCATCCGGCCCGTCACGACCACATCGTGCTCGAGCGGCAGCTCGAAGGTCTTTTCCTGGTAGAGCACGTCGGCCGGCGCCGCCGTATAGCTGCGATAGAAAGCTTCCAATTGCTCGCGCCCCGCCTTGCGGTACTCCCCCTCTTGATACTCGTCCGGAAATCCCGCCGACGTCCATTCGCGGTCGAAGATGGCCATCACTTCCTCGAACGGCACCTTCGTCCGCTTGCGCATCTCGCCGACGAACTCCTTGATCGTCGTGTGCATCACGTTTCCGAACTGCGTCTGCGCGTGCGGCCCGCCGCGAATACTCCATAAGTATTGGAACAGGTACTTCATCGGGCAGCTTTCGTACGCGCTGATTCTCGAAGCGCTCAATTGCAACGGCTCGGGACGCGGCGGATGAAACGCTTTCGCCCACAGCGCCACGCGCGAATAGGCGCGGGGACTCGGCTCGCGCGGAAAGAGCATTTGCGCGCTGTCGGTCGCATCCGGCGCGGCGGACGCGGTTTCCTGCGCCGGCGGCACCTCGACCTTCGGAGCGGACTGCGCCGTATCGAATTTCTGAATCTTCGCGTTCGCCAGAAAATCGTCGAGAAAAGGGGAAGGCTTCTTATAGCGGTTCGCGATGGTCGAAATCGTGAGCGTTTTCTTCGCGCGCGTGAGCGCCACGTAAAACAGCCGCCGCTCCTCCTGCTTTTGAAAATCCCCTCGCGGCTGTTCTTCCTTCATCAACTTGGGCGGAAACTCGAACTCTACGGGGCGAGGGTTGGAGGGGAAATCCGTCTTGCTCACGCGAATGACGAACACGTGCGGAAACTCGAGCCCCTTGGCGCCGTGCACGGTCATCAACTGCACCGCGTCCGTCGAAAGCTCTTCTTCGATGGCGATGTCGCCCCCGAGCTCGTTGAAATAACCCAGATACTCCGCGAACCCACGCAGGGATTTGTCCTCGCTTTTCCGCTCCCACTCGCGCACGAACGTCGCGAAGCGGTCGAGGTGCTGCCGATCGGTCTCGGATGCCAGCGGCACGAGCGCCAGTTGGCCGATCAACTCCTCGAACACCTCGGTCGCGGTCTTTTTTCGGGCGTTCTGGCGCAGCCGGCCCATCGTCTGCATCAGCTCGGTCAGCAGCGCGCCCTGGCGACCGCTTGCGGGCTGCGCGGCTGCCGCTTCCACTTCCTCCCAGAGCGTCCACCGGTTCTTCGAAGCGCGCTCGGCAAGCCGCACCAGGTCGCGCGGCTCGAGTTCCCAGTAAGGCGCGGCCAGCACGCGCGCGCACGCCACATTGTCCGCCGGCACGGCGATCGCCTTCAGCCACGCCAGCAGATCGCGCACGAGCGTGCTCGGCAAGATGGAAAACTTGCGGATGACGAACGGAATGTTCCCGCGCCTCAACGCGTCGAGAAGCTGGGCGCGATGCGTGTGCTTGCGGTAGAGCACCGCAAAACTCTTCCACGGCGCGCCCGCTGCGTGCAGCCGCCCGATCTCGGAGGCCACCCAGAATGCCTCTTCCTCGAATCGCCCGAACTCCACGACGCGGACTTTCTCGCCTCCCGAATTCTGCGTGGTCAGTTCTTTCGGCGGCAGGAGCCGGGATTTTTCGTTGTGCCTAATCACCTCGCCCGCCACGCGCAGAATTCGCTCCGTCGAGCGGTAGTTCTGCGAAAGCGGAACGAGATGCCTCTTCGCACTCTCGCGCTCCGCGCTTTTCACGCCGCAGAACCTTTGCAGGAAAATTGTGAAGCTGCCGAAAGACGCACCTCGGAACCGGTAGATCGCCTGGTCGTCGTCGCCCACGGCGAATATGTTTCCTCGCTCGCCCGCCAGCAGCCACAGCAGTTCGAGCTGCGCGATGTTTGTATCCTGAAACTCGTCCACGAGGATGTAGCGGTACTGCGCGCGCATCCGTTCGAGCAGCGCCGCATCCGCGCGCAGAAGATCCACCGCTTGCGAAAGCTGTCCGCCGAACGTGCACAGGTTGCGGTCGCGCAGCAGCCGCTCGCTCGTGCGATAGACGCGCGCCAGCTCTTCCTGCCGCGCCAGATCTTCCTGCGCGATCGCGCGCGCGTCCGGATCGAGCGCCGCCTTCCGCGCTTCGTACGCGCGCCGCAGTTCTTCCACGTGTCGCTGGTAGTCGTCCGGCGTGACCAGTTCGTCCTGGCAGCGCGAAAAGAATTGCTGAAAATCCTTCAGGAACTCGGCGGGCTCGGCGAGCCGCCGGAAGATCTCGAGTCCGAGTTCGGCGATGTTGCGCCGCAGGAGAATCTGGTGGTCGATGTCCTCGAGCGGCTGAATCTCCTGGTTCGCGGCTTGCAGGATTTTCTCCAGGCAGAACGAATGAAACGTCCCGAGCCATACGGCCTCGGCGCGTTCGCCCGCGGCTTGCAGCACGCGATACTTCATTTCCGCCGCGGCCTTGATCGTAAACGTCAGGCCCAGAATGCTTTCGCCCGCCAGCCCGGGATTGCTCTCGAGCAGGTTACGGATTCGTTCCGTGATCACGCGCGTCTTGCCCGTTCCGGCGCCCGCCACCACGAGCAGCGGCCCTTCGCCGTGCTCCACCGCCGCGCGCTGCTCCGCGTTCAGAGGAAACCCGGACTCTTTCGAAACGAGTGTTTGCGCCATTGTGCGAAGGAGCAATTGTAGCAGAGTCCGAGGCCGGCGAATATAAGGCGAAGATCGCCGCAGATCGTGAGTGGCGGCTCGCGGTCGGGTAACCTCGAAAAATTCTCGATTAGAATGCGCCGCTCTTCTTTGTTTGCAGCCGGTTAGATTGGATTCTAATAATTGTATTTTTCGATTAGAAAACCATAGGGGAGAAATCCGGCCCGCTTGAGAACGCACGAGATGGTGGGAGTGTCTCGGTCGCCTGTTTCTCATCGCGACCGCCGATCCCGGTGATACGTTTGCGCATCTCATACAATTCCACGCTAGCACACGATGCAAATCGGGTTCGGCGAGCGAGCTTGCAAATCCCGCTCCGAGTGCAGGTTGCAGACGTTCTAATCGAGAATCGATTTGCGATTAGAACGGTGGGATGGCAAGGGGCGCCCGAAGAGCCAGGGGTGGGTCAGGTTCCGATAATCCGATCAGGAGTTAGCCGCATGGCCTCGGGTAGATCGAGGTCGCCAATAACATCCGAGTGGCCGACGACTCGCCAGGAAAAGCCGAAATTAAGGCGATGCGGGCCGAAAAAACTTTGGCGCTAAGTGAGCTCCCGGTTGTCTCGAGACTGAAAGCCAGGAGGCGACATAAAGTCCGGCGCAAATCCGCTCTCTCCTGTGGACGTTAGCAAACTCACGACTCCGGTTACTACGAAGTTGAAACACAACGCAATAAATCCGGCATTCAGTCCCATGATGGGATCGTGCTTGCTGAGCATGAGAAGAACGGCAATGAGGACGCCAGTCACCATTCCGGCGAAGACGCCGGACATGGTCGCTCGCTTTGAATATAGGCCTAACACCACACCTGGAAAAAACTGCGCCACCCCGGCATATCCCATGAGCAGAAGACCTACGAGAGTCGTGGAGTCGAAAATGGCAGAACCAAGGGCGGCGCACGTGATTGCCAAGACGGTGATCTTCGCCAACTTCCCAACCTGTCGGTCATGCCGGGCGCCAGAATCGGGCGGCACAGGTTCTTTGCAAACAAAGTTGCCGCTGTGAGTATTAGGATCGCTGCCGGAACCATCGCCGTGAGAGCGCCAGCTCCGCCAATTACCCCGAGGAACCAGGGCGGGAAGGTCTTGCGCACAATCATTAACATCGAGAGGTCGCCATTGGCGAGCCGAGGCAACACCAGAAGCGCGGCCAGGCCGACGAAGAACATCAGCGGCATCGTAATGATGTAGAGGGGCATTACGACCGCGTTCCGGCGCAGCGTGTCGCCACTTTTCGCAGTAAAGCTCGCGCCGAAGAATTGCGGCCACATGTAAAACTCAAACGCGCAGAGGAGAACTGTTGATACGTACCAGGTGTGTCCGAGATTCGTGGTCGCGCCCGGCATTACCAGATGGCCAGGTTTGGCGCGCTCGACCGCGGCAAACATCGGCCCAATGCCTCCAAAGTAAATGTATGGCACCGCGACGCCAACGAAAACCGCGGCAAAGAATAGAACAAAGTCCTTCAATACGCTGACCCACGCCACTCCCCGGATCCCGCTGGTGAATACAAAGCCGGCGACAATGGCGAAGGAGATCACCATGGCCGGCGTGCGATGGATCGCTCCAAAACTCGCCACTTCCACAATGATCCCGAGACCAGTGATCTGAAGTTGCAAATAAGGGATGATGCAGATCATGCCCACAAGGGCAACAAAGGCGGTGAGATACTTGCTCTTGTAGCGTACTTGAAAGAAATCGCCTTGTGTTTGAAGGCGATATCTCCTTCCGGCTTCCCAAAGTTCAGGGAGAATGTAAAAAGAAACCACATATGCTAAAGAGGTGTATCCGATAATGTACAGAACGGGTGCGCCTTTGGAGTACGCCCAGCCACTCGCCCCAAGGAACGTAAACGTGGTATAGATCTCCCCGGCCATCAGCAGCCAGACCAGCAGCATGCCGAAGCCTCGGCCGCCCACGATCCATTGTTCGAGATCCATCTTGCGGTGAGATCCGCCAAGAAAACCGACAAACGAGCCTGCTGCGACGATGGCGGAAATTACGGTGAGAGCAACGACGCTTGAACTCACAGCGTGCCACCGTCTTTGCGATGCGGCTCAGAAGCGCGGCGCGTCTCCAGCCAATATGCACCCCACATACAGAGTGGGGTGAGGAGCAGCCATGAGATCAACCAGAAAAAGTTGAAAGGCAAACCCAGAACCATGGGATAAACACGATCCCAAAGTGACACTGAAAAACACGCGGCCGTGAAAGGAATTAGCCCCAGAAGAATCGACCCCAGCGATGGGCGCTTCGCGCAGAACCTCTGATCATCGCGGTGTTCCATGTGCGCGGGATTGTAACAGCAATTTAAGCGACAGATTAGTCGAGATGGCAGGTAGCTCCACTCACTTGGCGATTCACGGGGCACTCGGAAGTAATCCACATGCCTGATTAACGCGTAATCGGAAACTGACCCGCCGCGGAAAAACCGTTTCGCTTGTTCGCCGCGTGAGGTGCTCGCTAAGATGACCGAATGAATCGCTGGTTCCCCATCGAGACCGAGCGCCTGTTGCTGCGCGAATTCCGCGCCGGCGACGAGAGCCACATCCACGAGTACGCCTCGGACCCCGAAGTCGTGCGCCTGATGATCTGGGGACCGAACTTAGACCGACGCGAACTCGACCTTCGCGATCGCCCACGCGCCGCAGGCCTTCACATATTCGACGTTCAGCACGCGGCGCTCCGTCCGGCGGACGAAGCCGCCGCCCTGCGCGTGCGCCATCTGCGCCAGCGTGCAGTCCCGCGCGATCGTGGTTTCGATTTCCACGGCGCATTGGAACCGCCCGGTAGCGCTCTGGCCCTCCGCGGCGACCTCGATCGCGTCCGGTTGCCCGGCGTGATCCGCCGCGATGCTGCGCACGGCTCGGTCTAACGCGTACGCGGTGCCTTCGGCATCAGCGAACAGCGGCGTGGCGGCGCTGGCGTCGCCTGTTCTGGTGTTGATCCGCCGCAGCCAGGTCTGATGCAGCTCGCGGATCGCGGCCTCGTCCTCCAGCCTCGTCAGGCGCGCCTTCAGCCCGTCGTCCGCCATTACTGCGGCGGGCACCGCGACGGCCAGGGGCGCGGCCAGCAGTGCGCCGCTCTTCAGGAAGGACCGGCGCGTGGAGTTCGTGTCCCTGGTCATGCCGCACCCCCTGATGTCTTCACCTGATAGAAGCGCCTTATGTCGAACCGGCCGGCGAGCCGCT
>Ga0181521_10000210_pt1 | contig 69570 bp, 74 predicted proteins | sample PEATcosm2014_Bin_32_FD_119764 | JGI IMG/M metagenome (GOLD analysis project Ga0181521, IMG submission 119764) | Peatland microbial communities from MTU Mesocosm Facility, Houghton, MI, USA - PEATcosm2014_Bin02_60_metaG | ecosystem: Environmental > Terrestrial > Soil > Wetlands > Peat | place... | reverse complement strand
CCATCGACGACTGGCGCAAACCGGCGGCCGAAAACAGCCCCTTCGACATGTATTATCTTGCGCAAACTCCGTCTTTTCGCGCGCCCCATACGTCTGTACAGGAGATCGAGGAACTGTTGCAGGTGAAGGGCATTACGCCGGAAATCTTTTACGGAACCTATCTCCCCGCGGCGCAGGGGGGCGGGTCGCGGCTGGTGGCGCGGCCGGGTCTGGCCGATTGCCTCACGGTCTATGGCCCCGACAGCCAGGTGGACGTCAACACGGCTTCCCCAGCGGTTTTGCTGGCGCTCGGGTTGAGCGCCGACCAGGTCAACCTGCTGCAGGAGCGCCGCCGCGCCCTCCCCTTCAAGGACTTTGCGGATATGATGCTGTTTCTGCAAGGCATCGGCGCCGTGGGGGTCCCGCTGCGCGTGGGCGGCAATTCCATCGTGACGCTGCGCTCCACGGCGCGGCTGCTTTTGCCCGGGGGGAAGCTTTCCGACGTGAAGCGCACGGTGGCCGCGCAGGTGAAATTCATGCCGCCCAACTACGATGCCCCCCTGCACATCCTCCGCTGGTACGACGCGGCGTGGAGCAATTAATGCCCATGGCTCTTGCGACCGGCGTCACCAGGGATTTCCGCAAGCTGCTGGCGTTCGGCTCGGGCGTGGGCGTCGAGATTGGCGCCACGGACCTGGAAATCGCCGTCACGCGCGTGCGGCCCACCGGGATTCGCGTGCTGGGCCGCCACACCATCCGCGATTTCGCCACCCGGCCGGCGGCCGAATGGGGCGCCGAGTATACCCGCCTGCTGCGCTCGCTGGGAGCCGCGCACTTGAGCGCCACGGTGCTGCTGCCGCGGCGGGAAGTGATCGTGCGGCAGGTGACCCTGCCGGGCGTGGCGGCCAAGGATATCGAAGGCGCGGTGCGCTTCCAACTGGATTCGCTGCACCCTTACGGCGACGATGAAGTTTGCTGGGGATGGTCGCCTTTGGCGTATGGCGCGGTGCTGGTGGGGATCGTGCGGCGGAGCGCCGTGGAGCGCTATATCCAGCTCTTCACGGAAGCCGCCATCGCGGTTTCCAGCTTCACGTTTTCGGCGGCGGCGGTGCACGCGGCCATCCGGCTGAACGGGCACGCCACGGGCGAAGGCTTCGTGGCCTTGAGCCGCACGGCTTCGGGCGCGGTGGAAGTTTACGGCGAGAGCGCTTCGCGGCCGGTGTTTTCCGCCGAGTTCGAAATTCCCGCGCAGCGCGCCGCGGTGCTGGCGCTTTCCGAGCTCCGCCTGCCCCCGGAAACGGCGCCCATGGCCCTCGAGCAGGTGCTGCCCAAACCCGCCGTCAACCCGGTGGAGAACGATCTTTCCCGCAACGCACTGCCGTACGCCGCGGCGCTGGCGGGGGCCTGTCCCCACCTGGCGCCTTCGGCCAACGTGCTGCCCGCGGAACATCGCCAATCCAGCTCGCGGCTGGTGTTCCTTCCCACCCTGCTGTTGGGCGCGGCGGTGCTGCTGCTGGCCGGCGGGATGGCGGCCTATGCGAAATACGCCGAGCGCCAATACCTGCATGCGCTGGACGCGCAGATCGCCCGCCTGCGCCCCCAGGCGGAGCGCGCCGACGCCCTGGGGCGGCAGACCGACGCGCTGCGCGAGCGCACCCGCCTGCTGGATCAGTACCGCGCCCAAACGCGCTTCGACCTGGAATCCCTCAACGAGCTGACGCGCCTGATCGCTCCGCCGGCGTGGACCAGCTCGATCGAGCTTTCGCCCGATACCCTGCGCGTCACCGGCGAAGCTCCGCAGGCCGCGCCGCTGATCAAGATTCTGGATTCTTCGCCGTATTTCAAAGGCTCGAACCCGGATTCGGTGGTGAAGGCGCAGCGCGGCGGAGAGCAGTTCATGATTCACGCCAGCCGGAGCGGCCGTCCATGAAGTTGAACGACAAACGCACGCTGGCGGTGCTTTTCACTTTGCTGGTGATTACCGTGGTGGTGCGGTTCGGCTCCTTCGGCGATAGCGCCCCGGCTACCGTGGCGCCGTCGGAAAACGTGCCGCAGGCCGAAGCCCGGCTGCAACTGCTGCGCCAGAAAGTGGCCACCGTTCCCGGCCGGGAGACCATTTTCAAGCAGGCGGCGGCGGAGCTGGAAACGCGCGAAAAGGGAATTCTGCGGGCCGATACCAAAGCCCAGGCGCAGGCGCAGCTTCTGCAACTGGCGCAGAGTATCGCGCAGGCCAACGGGATCGAGATTCACGGGATGGAGGAGAGTCACGACCGGCCGCTGACGGCCGATTACGGCGAGGTCTCCGTGACCGTGAGTTTCGTCTGCGCCATCGAGCAGTTCGTCAATTTCATGGCGGCGCTGGGCGACCAGCCGCAGATTCTGGCGACCAACGATATTCGCATCGCGGGCGGCACGGATAAGAAAAAGAACGTGCAGGTAAGGCTGAGCGTGGCGGCGGTGGTGCCGCGCAAGCTGCTGCCCGCGGAAAAGAAAGGAGCGGCGGCGTTTTGAACCGGAAACTGATTGTTCTGAACCTGGTGCTGGCGGCGCTGGTGGCCTACGCGGCCGTGCAGTTCCGCGGGCTGTGGGTGGCGTCCCAGGCGCGCCAGGCGGCGGAGATGAACCGCCGGGTCAAACCCGCGCCGCCGCCCCCGTTTCCGCCGCTTCAGCCTCCTCCCCCGGCCATGGCGTCGGATTATGCCGATATCGCGCAGAAGGATCTGCTGGACAGCTCGCGCAATCCCAATGTGCCCCTGGATCCTCCTCCTCCTCCTCCTCCTCCCAAGCCGATGCCGCCGCTGCCGGTGTATCACGGGATGATGAACATCGGGGACGGCCCCACCGCCATTCTGAGCCTCAACGCGAATACCCCCAACGAGCCCATTCATCCCGGGGAAAAAATCGGCGAATTCACGCTCCTCAGCGTCTCTAGAGAGGGAATCGATCTCGAGTGGGAAGGCAAAACGGTGCATCGCTCGCTGGATGAAATTACGGTGAAAAACGCGCCGCCGGCGGATGCGGGTCCGGCCGCGCCCGCCATCGCCGCGGCGCCGCCGCCCCCCGTGGTGTTGACGCCCACCGGCCCCGGACAGGATGCGCGCGGTGTACGGGAATGCAATCCGAACGACAGCATGGAGGCCGGCGCGGTGGCCGACGGCTACCGGAAAGTGGTCAAGGCGGGGCCGTTCGGAAAAACTTGCTATTGGGAGCCGCTGTCGCAAGGCCGCTAGGGTTCGCCGTGGGGCAGGATGGCATCCTGCGCGCCGCTTGCTTACCGGCGCTACCGGAAATCGAGAGCTTGGACTGGAGTTTTGGAATGAAAACGTTATTGCTGTTCTCTGTTTACGCAGCCGTTTCGCTGGCGGCTCAGCCGGCGCCGCAAGCCCCATCCGGCGCGGTCGCGGCCCCTCCGGCGGGCGCCGTGGAGTTCGCGCCGGGCTCCTTCCGCTATACCGACGCGCAGGGGAAGAAATGGATCTATCGGCGGACTCCGTTCGGCGTGGCGCGCCTCGAAGACGCCGCCGCGCCGCGGGACGCCGCCGCGCCGCCCGCCCCGCTCAGCGCCGCGGCGCGGAAGAGCCTGGATGCCGTCCGAGCCACCGAAGCCGGCGACAGCATCCGCTTCGAGCGCGCGACTCCGTTTGGCGTCCAGACCTGGCAGACCCGCAAGGCCGATCTGGACGAAATGGAGCAGGCTGTGTGGAACCGCCAGTGCGGCCGGGATGCGAAATAGGAGATGACCATGCGCCGCTTTTTCTTTCTCACGCTGGCTCTGGCTTTGGCCCTCGCCATGCAGGCCCGCCCCCAGCAGCAACAGCAGAATCCGCCGCCCAAACCGGTGGTGCCCAACACCGGCGGCGTCTCTCCCCCGCTGGTGTACCAAGCGCCCGAGCCGGCGCAGCCGGCGCCGCCGCTCCCACCCGCGCCCCCTTCCGCCGCGCCGCCAGCGCCCGCCCTGAAAACCGTTCCGGCGCATGTGACCGATACCGGCGGCCTGATCCTGGATCTGCCCAACAATAACCTGGTCGATCTGATCGACCTGCTGGCCAAGCGCCTCAAGATCAACTACATCCTGGACCCGCGCGTGCACGGCAGCGTCTCCATCCACACCTATGGCGAAGTGAAGCCCTTCGACGTGATGAACCTGCTGATGACGGTGCTGCGGGTGAATGGCGCCACCATGGTGCAGGTGGGCGATATGTATCGCATCGTTCCCATCGCCTCGGTCTCCAACCTGCCCATGCAACCGGTCACCAACGCCGACCCCAAGACGCTGCCCGACGACGAAGCCATGATCCTCAACCTGGTCTTCTTAAAATACGCCACGGCGGCCGAGCTGGATAAATTGATCGCGCCGTTCATGGGAGAAGGCGCCACGCATATTCCCTACGACCCGGCCAACCTGATCATCATCGAGGACAACGCCCGCAGCATGCGCCGCACCATGGAGCTCATCGCCATGTTCGACAGCGATACGTTCGCCGGCCAGCGCGTGCAGCTTTTCGAAATCAGCAACAGCCGCCCCTCCGAACTGGTGAAGGACCTGGACTCGGTTTTCAAAGCTTACGCGCTGAGCGACAAAAGCTCCGGCGTGAAATTCATCCCCGTGGATCGCATCAACACGGTGATCGCGGTGGCTCCCAATCCGGGAATCTTCGCGCAGGTGAAGACCTGGATCGACAAGCTGGATGTTCCCGTGAAGATTACGGCCGGGGCCGTGAGCAATTATGTTTACCGCCTGAAATACGCCCGCCCGGAAATGGTGGCGATGGCCATCATGGCGCTGTATAGCGGGAATCCCTACGCCCTGATCGCTCTGGCGAATTCGGCCAACAACAGCATGACGGCCGCGGGCATGGGCTACAACGGCACCGGCTACGGCGGGGGCGGCGGCATGGGCATGGGCGGTGGCATGGGCATGGGCGGTGGCTACGGCATGGGCGGCATGGGCGGCGGCATGGGCGGCTATGGCATGGGCGGCGGCTACGGCGGGGCTTATGGAGCTTCTGGAATGTATGGCGGCGGCAATCCCTACGTTACCCAGACCAGCGCCCTTCCCGCCAACCCCATGGCGGGCGCCGTTACGGCGCAGGCCGGCGGCAACCGCGACCTGACGGGCAGCTATCTGGGCGCGCAGACGGCCGCCGGTGCGCTCCCCGCCAATGCTCCGCACGTGATTCCCAATCCCTTCGACAATACGCTGCTCATTCAGGGTACGCCGCAGGATTATGAATCCATTAAGAGCCTGCTGCAGCAACTGGACGTGCCCCCGCGCCAGGTGCTGATCGACGCCAAGATCTACGAGGTGGACCTGACCAGCGCTTACGGCGCCGGCGTTTCGGCCTTCCTGCAAAATCGCACCGATACGCTGCCCGGCGGAACGACCGCCAATCTGGTGGCCTCGAGCGCGGCCGGCGCCCTGAACCTTACCACCGGAGCTATCGTCATGCGCAGCAAAGAGCTGCTGCTGTCCTTGACGGCCAACGACAGCACCAGTTATGCCAAAGTGGTCTCCGCCCCCACCATCATCGCGACCGATAGCGTGCCCGCCGTGATGAACGTGGGCGTGCAGGTGCCGGTCCTGACATCCACCGTGGCGACCGGCGTGCAATCCGGCGGCAACACGGATTTCGCCAATACCATCAGCAGTCAAAGCACCGGCATCACGCTGAACATCATGGCCCACGTGAATCCGAGCGGCATCGTAACCATGCAACTGGAGCAGCAATACAGCGCGCCGCAGGCGGCGCCGGCGGGTGTCACCACCGCGTCGCCCTCGTTTTCCAACCGCTCCATCGCCACCCAGCTCACCGTGCAGGATGGCGATACGGTGGCGCTGGGGGGCGCCATCCTGGAACAGGACACCATCGCTTCCAGCGGCATTCCCTTCCTGAATCGCATTCCCGTGCTGGGACTCCTGTTCGGAGCCAAGAGCGTGCAGAAATCGCGCACCGAGATGATCGTGTTCCTCACCCCGCGGGTGATCTACGATACCAGCCAACTGGTGGATGCCAGCGAAGAACTCAAGAGCACGCTCAAACGCGTCAGCCGGGACATCAAGGACAATCAGTAGGCGGCGCAAGCGGGCGCCGGGGGCGCCCCGCCTGTCCCGCCTTGACTCCGCAGCCGTTGGTCTATAGTCTAAATTTATACTGTGTCTAAATTGAGCGGTGAACTGGGAGAGGCGTTTCGCGCGGCCGCGCTGCGGCCCACCCCGCAACGCTACGCGGTGCTGGAATTCCTGGCGCGCCGCCCCATCCACGCCACCGCGGAGGAGATCCTGGATGCCGTCAACCGCGCGCATCCGCGGGCTTCGCGCGCCACCGTCTATAATAATCTGCGCAGCCTGACCCGCGCCGGGCTGGTGCGGGAAGTGATTTCCGAAGGCAAGGCGGCGCGCTTCGACGCCAATCTGCGCCGCCATCATCATTTCGTTTGCGAAGGCTGCGGAGCGGTGGAGGATATCGCCTGGTTCGACCTTCCGGCCGCGGCCGGGGCGTCCTCGTTGGGGGGACGCGCGGTGCGCAGTTACGAAGTTACGTTTCGCGGCTTGTGCCAGGGTTGCGCGGCCGCGCGTGCGAAAGAAAGGAAGCCGTTATGAGTCTGGCCGAAAAACATTGCGTTCCCTGCCGCGGGGGCGTCCCGCCGCTGAAAGGCGAGGCGCTGCGACAAATGGCGGCGCAGGTTCCCGCCTGGGAGGTGGTAAACGAGCACCACCTGGCGCGGCATTTCGCGTTTCCGGATTTCCAAACCGCGCTGGATTTCGTCAATCGCGCCGGCGCGGTGGCGGAGCAGGAAGGTCATCATCCGGATCTATTCCTTTCCTGGGGAAAGGTCGATATACAGATTTGGACCCATAAGATCGACGGCCTGTCGGAAAGCGACTTTATTCTGGCGGCCAAGATCGAGCGGTTAGATCACTGATTGGAGAGAGTCTTTCGTGTAAAAAGGCAAAGCGTTCCGGACGATTGCAGACCAGGATTTTAACGGGAACGATCTCTCGGTGGGCCGCAATCCTCCGCCATCAAACTGGCGGCGGTGCGCATCGCGGCGGTCGTGCATGGATTGGCGGCGGTGCTGCATCAGGTCGCCGCGCTCGAACCGGCTACGGCGTAGAACAGGAGATTTCGCCGCTCTTGCAGAGGTCTTTTTCGATCCTCTTCACATAGTGGAGGGTTTCGCGGTATGGTGGGACGCCTTTGTACTTATCCACCGCGCCCGGCCCGGCATTGTAGGCGGCCAGGGCATGGCGCAGCCCTCCATCGTATTTCTCCAACAAATCGCGCAAATAGCGCGCCCCCGCGTCCACGTTCTGCGCCGGGTCGTTAGCGTTCGCCCCCAGGCCGCTGGCCGTGGATGGCATCAACTGCATCAGGCCGATGGCCCCCTTGGGCGAGACGGCTTGCGGCTGAAAGCCCGATTCGGCAGCCATGACGCTGCGCACCAGCGAGCGCGGCAATCCGTAACGGTCGGCGGCGTCGTCGGCTAAGGCGGTGGGTGAGGGAGGGGCTTCCACTACGACCACCGGCCCGGGGGCCGTTGCCGCCGAAACCGTTGTCACCGAAGCGGCGGCCACCGGCGGCGCGTACTCTTCGGGCTCGAAGCGGGTCACCTGGGCCGCTTCGAGCTCGATGTAACCGTCCTTATTGTAGAGCTTTACCTTGCTGCCCTCGGGTTCGTGGCGATCCACGTGGAGGCGCGCCCCGCTGGCCAGCACGGCATATTCGCCGGCGCTGGCGCAGCCAGCCAGTAGTATTACAATTCCTAAAAGACGCATCGGGCCTACAACTATTGTGACGTATGACGGCAGAAAAACGTGCAGACTCCGCCGATCTGTTATCTTGGAGGTTAGTTCCTCGGTTATGCCATTTCATATTCAGCCGATCCGTGAGTTCCTGGTTCGGCCCGCCCTGCCTGCCTCCCTTGCGCGCATTACGGAGCTCGGCAACAACCTGCTCTGGAGCTGGGAGCCGATTGTCCGGGCCCTCTTTCGCCGTTTGGATCCAATACTTTGGAGAGAGTGCGGCTACAATCCCGTGCTCATGCTGGGGCGTGTATCGCAAGCCGCCCTGGAAAAGGCCGGGGCCGATCCGCGCTACCTGGCCCTCTACCGCATGGCGTGCGAAACTTACGATACCCGTACCCGCAAGACCCCTCCCCAGGCCAATGGCAAACTGATCGCCTACTTTTCGGCCGAATACGGCATGACCGAGTGCCTGCCGATCTATTCCGGCGGTCTGGGCATACTCTCCGGCGACCATCTGAAATCCTGCAGCGATCAGGATTATCCGCTGATTGCGCTGGGGTTGCTGTATCAGCAGGGCTACTTCCGGCAGTTTCTGAATCCCGATGGCTGGCAGCAGGAACGCTACCCGGTAAACGATTTTTACACCCTGCCGATCTCTACCGTGAAAGACGCCGCGGGGGAGGACCTGAAAGTCACCGTCAAGCTGCCCACGGGAGACATTTTCATCCAGGTCTGGAAGCTGGAAGTGGGCCGTATCACGCTTTTCCTGCTGGACACCAATATTCCCGAGAACGTGCTGCCGCAGGACCGCGACATCACCGATTCGCTGTACGGCGGCGATATCGACACGCGCATCCGGCAGGAGATCGTGCTGGGGATCGGCGGCATGCGGGCCTTGAAGGCCATGGGGTTGAATCCCACCGTGTTCCACATGAACGAGGGGCACTCGGCGTTTCTGGCGCTGGAGCAGACGCGCCGGCACATGCGCGACGGCCAACTGACCTTCGAGGAAGCCCTGGAAGCCGCCCGCACCAGCAACGTCTTCACCACCCATACCCCCGTTCCGGCGGGTATCGACCTGTTCGATCCGGGGCTGATGTATCACTATTTTTCGGGCTATTGCGCGGAAATCGGCATCGACTTCCAGCAACTGATGGCGCTCGGCCGCCGCAACCTGTGGGACCGCGACGAGCGCTTTTCCATGGCGGTGCTGGCGCTCAATACCTCTTCCTACCGCAACGCCGTCAGCCGCCTGCACCGCCAGGTGTCGCAGGAGATGTTCCACGATCTGTGGCCCCAGTTGCCGGTCTGGGAAGTTCCCATCACCAGCATCACCAACGGCGTGCACCTGCCGAGCTGGCTCAATGGCGACCTGGCCGGCCTTTACGATCAGTACCTGCAGCCGGATTGGCGCGAGCGCTTCAACGAACCGATCATCTGGGAGCAGGTGAAGGACATTCCCGACGAGGAACTCCTGGAAGCGCACCGCCGGCGCAAGCGGCGCCTGGTGAGCTTCGTGCGCACGCGCCAGCACGCCTCGGCCCTGCGCCGGCAGGCTTCCGCGGCGGAAGTGCGCCGCTCCAGCGAAGTGCTGGACCCCAACGCCTTCACCATCGGGTTCGCGCGCCGCTTCGCCACTTACAAACGCGCCACCCTGCTGTTCCGCGACGTCGAGCGGTTGAAGAAAATTCTGCTCCACAAAGAGATGCCGGTGCAGATCGTGATCGCCGGCAAAGCCCATCCCAGGGACCAGCCGGGGAAGAGCTACATTCGCGAGATCGTGCAGCTTTCGCGCGACCCCGACCTGTGGAAGCACGTGGTCTTCCTGGAAGATTACGACATGAAAGTCGCGCGCGAAATGGTGCAAGGGGTGGATCTTTGGTTAAACAATCCCCGCCGGGGCGAGGAGGCCTGCGGCACCAGCGGGATGAAAGCGGCCATCAACGGCATCCTGAACCTCAGCATTCTGGACGGCTGGTTCGACGAAGCCTACGAAACCTCCGGCGGCTGGGCCATCGGCGACCGCGAGCCGTATTCGGACGATCAGGATGGCCTGCACGCCAGCGCCATCTACTACCTGCTCGAAAACGAGATCGTACCCACCTTTTACGAGCGCCGCGAACAGACCCCGCGCGAGTGGATGCGGCGCGTGAAGGAATCGCTTACTCACATCAGCCCGCGCTTCGATTGCCGGCGCATGGTGCGCGAATACATGACCGAACTGTACGAGCCGGCGCACCAGCAGCACCTGCGCATGGCCGAGAGCAACTACCTCCTGGCGCACGATAAAACGCAATGGAACTCGCGCATTCGCGAAGTGTGGGACCGGGTGCGGTTCGTGGACGCCGGGCTGGGGCCGGCCGGGCAGTTGGTCAGCGGCAAGCCGGTTGCCGTGCGGGCGGCCATCGACCTGGCGGGTCTGACCCCCAACGACGTACGGGTGGAAGTGGTGATGGGGCGCGTGGACAGCAACGGCCACCTCGAGGAAACCGAGGTGATGGTGCTGCCGGCCGTGGAACAGAAGGATGCCGTGGCCATTTTCGGCAAGGATATCGTGCCGGAGCGGACCGGCCGCCTGGGCTATGCCCTGCGCGTCAGTCCCAACCATTTCGACGACCCTTTGACGCGTCCCTGCACCAGTCTGCTGAAGTGGAGTCCGGTAGGGTAAGCTTAGAAGCGCGATTGAAATCAGCGGGCGGCCATCGTATATTCAGCACAGGCCCACCGGCCCTTCGAGGTAACGCGTGTTCTACACCAAGCGATTTGGGGCACTCCTTACAATCACGACCCTCGTCACATCCGTCCTCGTTGCCCTGTTCCTGAGGGCTTGGATCGAAACGCTCCTTCGTGACCGACAACCCTTACTTCTAGTCGTCCTTGCTGCCATCCTCGGTACCGCATTTATCGCGCTTGCAGTGTATTGCGCGGTTTACTTGGGCCACCTTCTCTTAATTGAAGTCACTGGCAAAGCCGAGTTGCTACGTACGCTCAAGGGCCGATGGAAGACCAGACTGTTAGCGAGGCTAGGGGGCCAGGAAACGCCTGAGAACGTGGAAGGTTATGTTGATCGTCTTGCCGATATTCACGTGCGGCTTTCCATTCCGCGGGCTGTGGAGGAGACCTTTATCGAGCTTATCCACGCTGAACGAACCACGAGGCTTGCTTTGGAGGACGAGAAGCAGACGTTACTTGCGAACCGCGACTTCGCCGGTATTGTCAAGATCTTGGCCAATCGCTGGACATCGAGCGCGCTGGTTCCTATCCGGGAACCTCGTACCCTAGATGATCCCGTCCACGGTTCCATTGAGTTGGACACGAAATTGGCTACGGTTCTGGGTCATCCGATGGTGCAACGATTGAACCGGGTGCGTCAGTTGTCTTTCAGCTACGCCCAATTTCCGTCTTCGACGCACTCACGTTTGTCGCATAGTTTAGGGGTTGCAAGGAACGCCGAAGTAGCTCTCAGCAGGATTCTGGACGCCGGCGTTTACTACATTCCCGGCGACAGAGGCCCGCGGGAAATGCCAGCAGAAATCCTAGGTAACCGTAGGGCACTAGTTCAGAAGGCCAAAATGGTCGGCCTCTTGCACGATCTCGGGCATGGGCCTTTCGGTCACGCATTGGACAACTACGTCGGATTCGCAAACCTCCAAAGGTCCAACCCTGCCCCGGACAAGATATACTCAGCACGGTACATCCTGACCTACCTGGCGCCGACCTTGACCGAGCTCGGATTCAACCCCGAGGAAATCGTTAGGATACTGGACCCGACCGAACGATTCAGGCTCGCCGGGATCGAGCCTTTAATCGGTGATATCGTTGATTCTTCTCTGGATGTCGATCGGATGGACTACCTTATCCGTGATGCACACATGACCGGCCTGACGATGGGCTTCACAAATGCAGACGCGCTACTGCGATCCTTACGACCCGTGCTGGAGGCAGACCTGTACACCCTGGCTTTCGATGAAGCGGCGGTTGGATATATGGAGCACTTCCTGTACGCGAGAGAAGCGATGTACCTGCACTGTTATGAGCACCCAAGGAAACGCGCCGCTGAGAGAATCTTTGAGCGGCTGATCCAAGATCTCGCCGAAGACGGTTCCCTTGGCGTCAATCTGGACGACCTGTACGTGCTCACGGATGAAGAAATCTTGTGTGCGCTAACGACATCGTGCGCGAATTCGAAGACGAGGCGTTGTCTAGTCAACGAACTGATGGGGGATCTGGACTACATAACCATTCACGGTGTCTCGATAAAGAATAAGCATGGCTCCCCTGCTAGTCTCTGGTTTGATGGGGCGACGATGGGCAGAACCGGGGATTTGAAACTCCGCTACATTCGGCAACCTGCACAGTGGGAAGAGTCAATCGCCAGTGCAACCGTTGGAGTCGATCGAATCTCGCAGATCCAGGTGGTCGTGCCACCGCCGTCAGCCTGTATACAAAAGTCGAGTGCGGCAAGAATTCTGATAGAAGGGGAAAGTGGGTTCCAGTGTCAAGAGTTGTTCAAGGTTCTCCCACGCGTAGAGAGAATCCTAGCAGAAATGGCCCCTGCCCGAGCCAGAATAACCGTGATGTGTTCGAACCGCTTCACAGCGGCCGAAAAGGAGCAGATAAAGCAGGCGTCTATCCAGGAACTAGGGCAGGACTAGCCCACGACACATCGAATCCAAGCGCCTGCGCGACCTTCGCCAGTGCCCGGGGATTATCTTTCATTTCCTTCGCCAAAATGTCCTGGCAGAGTTGCAGCCCACCCTCTCGGACGTCTAGTGGGCTCCGTATTGTCGCGTACTCTGCAGCCAACAGCCGACCGAAGAATGCCTCAACATCCTCAGAATAGAAACCACCGGGAACTCTTCGGAGCGCCACCTTCTCGACCTCTTCCAGCCCTTTCTGCCTAGCCTCAAAAAACAGTTTGGACACGTCTTCGATGAGGAGAGGACGGTTCGTCCTCTTAGCCTTCAAGATGGCAAACGCCATGATCGCCTCAGGGGAGATTTCCGCCGCCATCGCTACCTCCATTATCGTCCCGGACTCTGCGATTTTACATCGCCATGAGCCGATCTGAGCCAAGAATCGTAAGAGAACCCACTTTTTTCTGCCAGCGTCAGTGCGGAGTTTCCCCGACACCACTAAATCTGGGGTCCTCTATCGATCCGCCACTTCATATTGGATCTGGACTTCTGTCTCCTATTATATTAGGATTTTCCTAATTGTCTAGGAAAAACAGTGCGAGCAGAACGGGACTGAACACGGTGCTATGGGAGCGCGTCGGCGAAGCCCTCTCGCTCCAGGGAAAGCGCCTTCCCGACCTGTGGCGCATACTCAAGCGAAACAAAAATACATACACCAATTGGATCAACGGCCGCACAACTCCTCAACTCTCTGATTTAGAAGAACTTGCCGGTGCTCTGAAGGTCGACGCAGCCGATCTCCTGCGCCCCGTCGGCCAGCCGTTAAAGCTGCTACCTGAACAGCTTGAACTGCCCTTTGAACCGGGTTCAAAAACGGCGAAGGTACAACTGGAATGCACTGCAACCGGCGTTGTCGTGAAGGTAATCGATCAGGAGGCTGCATAAGCGTTGCTCATTCTTCGTCGTGCTGCGCCGCCAGGCGCGTCACCACCGACAGATCCTCCAGGGTGGTTACGTCAGTCCAATCGAATGTACGTTCCCAACCCTGAGCCTCGAAAGCTACCAGGAGCGCTACGGCTTGCGCGCTGCGATTCTTCCTTCCTTGCCGAAAGATAAAAGCGGCGTGGCATATCACCTCACCCGAGTTGCTCGTTGCCCAGGGTTCTCCACAAGTACCAGCAGGCGACTGACCGGAACGGGCACCACTTCTCACCGAGGCGCTCGACGCTACGGGCCCTTCGATAGACGGTGGCAACGGCACGTTCGGGCCCGACATCGCCTAAGGGGAGCTTATCCGGGTGCCGAAGAACCATGATTCGAAACACTCAGCTTGCCCGGGAGGCCTGTCCTACCCCGGAGTTTGTTGGGAGTAGAACAGTACCCCCAAAGAAGGTACGTGCAAAGTGGACCCATTTCGTGGTAAATAAGTATTTGAAGCTTTAGGCGGGTCCCGAACCCAGTCGTTAGCGCCTGGGGTTCCCGCAGAACCCCTCCGGTCTCCCATCTCCACGCCGTGCCCAAGAACCGAGAGCGCGGCCGAAATGGGGCTCGCGGTATGCAGAGCCGGCGCCATTCGAGTTCTGAAGTTTTCGTTTTGAACGTTTCGACCGTCCCGCAATAACGGAGCACTCTTTCCCCATGGACAGCGATCGCAAGTACAGACAACACGGGTATATGGATTCCGACCGTGAATTCAGAGGCCCGCGCGACGAGCGTCCCAAGCCGCAAGGCCCCCGCCCGCCCATTGACGTGACCGGCCCCCGCTTGCCCCGCCTGGTGCAGCACGTGGCCGCGTCGCGCTGTTTCAACTGCTCGACGGCTCTTGCCCCCGGAACCGAGTTTACGGGCACATGTCCGAAATGCAACGCCGACCTGCACTGCTGCAAACAGTGTTCGCATTTCGAGCCCTCCACCCGATTCCAGTGCCTGAAGCCCATTCCGGTGCGCATTGCCGTGAAGGACAAAACCAACGAGTGCGCCCTGTTCACCCCCCGCGTGACAGTGGCCCGCGAAGGCACCGCCAGCATGCCGCCGCCCATGGCGCCGCCGCCCAGCACCGTCAATTCGCCGGCGCCGCGCAACGCCGACGACGCGCGCAGCGCCTTCGACCGTTTATTCAAGAAGCCGTAGCGCAGTCAGGCTGAAGCTTAGCCTGCCTTGCGATATCCGCGCGCCAATTCCATGTAAACCCCCAGGTCCCGGTCCAGGTCCGACTGCGTTCCATCGAAATAAAAATTACGGATGGGGATTCCGCCCAAATCGCGGCTGATTTTGGGATAAATGGCCTCGCACACGATGCCGTTCATGCAGGTGAACGGGCTGATGTCGATAATTCCCGCCGCGCCCTTGCGCGCCAGGTAAACCACTTTTCCGACATTCAGGACCATCTCGCCGAAGGCCCCTTCGCGCGGCAGGTAGGGGCGCGCGCATTCCAGGATTTCGTAAATATCGGGCTCTTCGCGCCCCGCGAAATCGTCGTGGAGAGGCTCCGCCAAAATGTGCTCGTCGCGCTTCTGCACGCGCTGCCGCACCCACGCCGCGGCGCATTCGAGCGACCACAGCCGCCCGGTGAGCTTCAGTTTGCGGAAATGCTCGGAGTTGGTGTACCAGATCCACTCGACGATATCGGAAAGCCAGGCTTCCGCGCCGTACTGCTCCAGGCACAGCACCAGGTTTTCGTTGGAAAAGGTGTTCAGGCGGCAGAAGATTTCTCCCACGATCCCGATCAGCGGCCGCGAGCCATCGCGGCGGATCCCTAGCGCGCGGAAGCGGTCGCGGCAGCGCACCATCGCGTCGCGCAGCGACTGCAACTGCACGCCCGGCTCGACGGGCGTCGCCTCCAGCGTCCGGCACAGATCGGCCAGGCAGGTTTCGTACACCCCGGCGGCATCGCCGCGCGCGCTTTCGTAGGCGCGGTTCTGCAGCAACAATTTCTGCAGGAGGTCGGCGCACAACAGCGCCCGCCAACCGGTGCGCACGAACGGCTTGGCCAGGTCGCCCAATCCCGCGTAGGCATTCTGGCTGCTGGGCGAAAGAATCTCCACCATGCGGAATCCATTGGCGTCCAGCACGTGGCGCAGGTACGGAGCGTACTGTCCGAAGCGGCACGGCCCTTCCGCCGTGGGCATGAAAAAGGCCACGCGTGCGGCGTCGATCCCGGGCCGCTCCAGCACCTTCATGAAATCGCCCACCGTCACTTTGGCCGGGTAGCATTCGTCGCCGGAAGTGTACTTGGCGCCCAGCTCGCGCGTGCGCGCGTCCGATGGCGGGGTGGGCTCGGCATCCAGCCCGATAGCGCGAAACGCCGCCGCGAAAGCCCGCGCCGACCCGTACGCCATGGGCGGAATGTAGATGCGCTTGCCGGTTATGGCTGTCACCGCGCGCTTCCTTTCGCGTGGCGCCGCCGGCGCCCTCGAAGCGGGACGAGGGCGTCCCGCGCGGACCAGGGGGTCCGCCCTACTGGATGGTCGGCGCCGGCGACTGGTAGCATCGCAGAATTCCTTTACTATCCAGATACGCTTCGCAGCGCGTCATGTAACCGGCGTCGTTGCCGTGCCCGTCGAACTGCAGCACCAGCAGGGGTGCGGCGGCGGCTTCGCGCGCGAAGTGCTTGATGTACGAATCCGGCCCGCACTTGAAATTCGTGATGTACACCAGGTGCAGGTTGGGATGCTGGGCGGCGATGCGCGCCGCTTCCAGAATCTTGCGGCCGGACGCCCAGAACATGTTGTCGTGGATGTGGGCGATCGAGATGTTTCCCCTCACCAGAAAATCCAGCGGGATGACGTTGGCGCCGTAGCGGTGGCGCAGCTTGCGCGGCACGTCGCAATTCACGCCGCGGTCGTATATGTTGTACGAGCGGCCGGCCAGCACCAGGCCCGGCTCGCCCGTGCCGCGCAGCGTGGCCAGCGCCTCGCGCCCCGCCGCCAGCAGCTTTTCCTGAAACTCGCGCTGCTCCGCGTAGGCCGCTTCCACCGCCCGGTCGCTGGCCCGGCCGGCGACTCCGATGCGCCGCATGGTTTCCGCCAGGGCGCGCTTGATCTGCTGCGGCCCGAGTTGAAAATGCAGCGTCGGAATCAGAAACTTCTCGCGGTGCGGCTCCAGCGACGGCGCCGAACGCAGCACCCACGGCAGCGTCTGGTTCCAGGGGCAGTAATGCGACGCCCCCGCATCGCCCCCCGCCTCGGCATCCGCCATGTTCGGCACCAGGATGTAATCCACCTTGGCCTCCACCAGCGCATGCACGTGCCCGTGCGCCACCTGCACGGGATAACACGGCGAAGCCACCGCCATATCGATTCCCGCCGCCGAGATGCGCGGGTCCGTCACGGGAGAGAGCACGGTCTCGATGCCCAGCTCGGCAAAGTAGCGCTTCCAGAAGGGCAGCCGGTCGAGCATCGTCATGGCCCGCGGCAGCCCCACCCGGAACGCCCCGCCTTCAGCCTGCGGCAGAGCCTCCAGCAAGCGCTCGCGAAAAGCGAATAAGTCCTCGATCACCGGCTTGCGCCCGGTAGCGGACGGTTTGCGGAACTTATCCGAGCACTTGTCGCCCCAGTAGCTCTTTTGTCCCTCGATGACAAATTCCTTCATGTCGCAAAGGTTGGAGCAGGCCTTGCAGACAAAGTCGCGCGTGGTCATTTCGAGGGCGTGCAGATCGTAGCCGCGGAAGCGCGTGGCGCCCTTGGTCGCCTGACGCCATTGGCGCGCGATCAACGCCATCCCGATGGCGCCCATGACGCCGTTGTAAGGCGGCACGGTAATCTTCTGGCCGAGTATGCTGGCGAACGCGGCGGTTACCGCGTCGTTGTAAGCCGTTCCGCCCTGAAAATAGATTACGTTGCCGATCTTGCGCCCGCGCACCACGCGATTCAGATAATTCAGCGCGATGGAAAAAGCCAGCCCCGCGACCAGGTCGGGAATGGTTTCGCCCTTGTGCAGCCAGCCCGTGACATCGCGTTCCATGAATACCGTGCAGCGTTCGCCCAGGCGGGTGGGGCTGGCGGCGGAAAGCGCCAGTTTGGCGAACTCCTGTTTGATGGCGATGCCCAGCTTTTCCGCCTGCTCCTCGAGGAACGATCCCGTCCCCGCGGCGCAGGCTTCGTTCATCGCGAAATCCACCACCACGCCGTTTTCGATCGAGATGAACTTGGAATCCTGCCCGCCAATTTCGAAAATCGTATCCACCGGCTCGCCGCCGAGCGTGGTCGAGATATGAATGGCCCCGGTCTTGTGGGCGGTAATTTCGTCGTTCACCGTATCCGCGCCCACCAGTTCGGCGATCAGCTCGCGTCCCGATCCGGTGGTGCCCACCCCCTGGATGCGCAGGCGCGCGCCCCACCGGCGCTGCAGTTCCCCCAACCCCTGCTGTACCGCCTCGATGGGCCGCCCGGCCGTGCGCAGGTAGATGTCGTGAATCACCGCGCCCGCTTCGTCGATGGCCACCACGTTGGTCGAAACCGAGCCGATATCGAGCCCCAGGTACGCCGCAATCGGCGAGCCATCGGCGGGCGGCGCGTAAACCGGAACGCGGTCGCGAAGCTGCACCACGTTGGCCGTCGAGAGCGGCTCGGTGTCCTGAATCTTCTCTTCGCTGTCGTGCTGGCGCAGGCGGTGCACTTCGATCATGGCGCGCTTGCGCGGTTCCTGCGCTTCCAGCATGGCGGTGCCGATGGCCCCGCACCAGGCGTATTCCGGCGGAACGAAGAGCGCGTCGCCCAGGGAGAAGGCTTCGCGCAGCGCGCGCGTCACGCCGGCGTTCTGGCTCACCGCGCCAATCAGCGCCACGGGCGTTTCCACGGTGCGCCCCTTGACGATGGCGCTTTTGAAATTGCGCGCCACCGCGTCGCACAGCCCGCGCAGAATTTCGGCCGGCGAGTAGCCCTTCTGCTGCGCGTGAATCATGTCGCTTTTGGCGAACACCGAGCAGCGCCCCGCGATGCGCGCCCCGCAGGCGGCCGTGCACACCAGCCCGCCCACCTCTTCCACCGAGTACTGCATGCGCAGCGCCTGCTGATCGAGGAACGAGCCGGTTCCGGCGGCGCATTCGCCGGAGCGGTCGTAATCCACGATCGCGCCGCGCTCCAGCCGGATATACTTGGACGCCTCGCCGCCAATTTCAAACACGCTGCGGATCTCGGGATAGGCCGTGCCGATCATGCGCGCGATGGCTTTGAATTCGTTTTCGAAAAACAGCCCCAGCACCTTGGCGATGGTCCGGCTGCCCGACCCGGTCACGCGCATGCCTTCCACAGCCACCGCCGGAACCGTTTCGTAGAACTCGTGCAGCAGGTCGTAAGTGGATTGGATGGGCGAGCCGGAGATGCGGCGGTAATCGGAAAGCGCCACCGGCCGCCCGGCCACTTCGCGAAGCTGGAAATGCGGTTTGGCCGCGCACAGCGATTCCAGCAAGGGACGATCGCCCGGCGTGCCCAGCGCAGCCAGCTTGAGGCTGATGGCCCCGATGTCCAAACCGAGATTGATGGCCATTACCGTCCAGTTTGGAGCGGCCGGCCGTCAAATTCAAGCGTTTCAGGTCTGAATCGATGAAAATAGGCGGCGAACGGAGCGGAGAGGCACTCGATTTGCGCCTAGATTCCGATATCTTCGCGCCACAGCTCGGGATTCGTCCGGATGAACTCCCGCATCAGTGCGATGCATTCGCCGTTATCCAGCACCTCGACGCGAATCCCCTGCGCGCGCAAATACTCCTCCGCGCCCTGAAACGTGCGGTTCTCGCCCACCACCACGCGCGGAATCCCGTACAGCAAGATGGCGCCGCTGCACATGGGACACGGCGAAAGCGTGGTGTAAATGGTGCACTCGCGATACACCGCCGCGGGCAGCCGTCCGGCGTTGCGCAGGCAGTTCATCTCCCCGTGATCGATGGGGCTTCCCGTCTGCACCCGGCAGTTGTGTCCGCGCCCGATGATCCGCCCCTGCCGCACCAGCACCGAACCGATGGGAATGCCGCCTTCCGAGAGGCTCCTGCGGGCCTCCTCGAGAGCGGCGGCAAGAAATGGATCGGCGGCCATCATCGGCGGCGGGCGCTCCTGTCATTGCCAGCTTAGAGGAGGAGTAATCCGGAATGCAATCTACCGCGCCGATAGGGCGGAAGACTCGGCAGCGCCGGGGTCTCGCCGCCAGCCGTCTTGCCCGCATCGCCGCAGTACCGGCGGCGATACTTTCCGCCGGCCGCCGTACACCCGGCACAACAACTTGCTATTCGGGAGCGAAGCCCAGGATCTGCTGCGCCGTATGCAGGCGGTCGATCACAGCCGGAGCGTCCTGTTGCACGGTGGAGATTTTGGGGTGGGAGGAAACAGACAAAACCGACATACCCGGAGAGGCAAGCGGGGGTGCATGCCTCTCCGGGCTGGAGAACCCTGGAGCCCGATTATTCGCCGAATTCGAGGGTTGAGCTGGAGCCGCCCAAGTCGATCGTGGTGATGTGCGTGTTGCTGCCGTCCTTCTTGGTTTCGACGGAGGTCAGCTCGTGCTTCCGCGTGTTCTCGACCTTCACCGGGGCGACGAACGAGTGATTGGTCTCGACGTTCGTGAAGATCGCGTCGGAACCTTCCACTTGCAGCCGATACTGGCCGGCGGCCAATTGCACGCTGCCCGCCTGGGTGGTGGCGGGAAGCAGAATTTCGTAAGACTTTGCGCTGGCAATCGAAATGGTCGAAAGCGCCAGGACGCCGATGAACAACAGGGATTTCTTCGTCATTTGGGGTTCTCTTTTCTCTCTTAAGCTTTTGAATTTGCAAGCGCTTATTGCTTGCAATGGTATAGGCGCGGCCGCCCTGTAAGCGGTAACTACCCTCCACAGGGGATATATCGTCACGGTGAAACGGGAGCGCTCAGCGAACCAGCCGGTAGGTTTCCCGATAGCGCAGCGTCACGCCCGGCCGGTTCACCCGCAGACGGATCTCGTGAAGCCCCGTTGCGGCGTCTTCCGGCGCATGGAAACCCAAGGTATAGCTGGCACTCAGGTCTTCCAGCGCGAGGCGCATGCCTTCGTCCAGCTTCTGGCGCGGTTGAAAGGTTTTCAGCAGCTTGATGGCGTGGTCCCGCGCGGAGAGCTGCTCGGCGTACCCGGTATTGACCCAATCGAGCAGGATCATGGCGAATTCCGAGGAGGTGTCGATGCCCGCCGGGGCGGCGGGATCGCGGCTCCCGGCCGAAGCGCCCGCCGGAGTGCCGCGGTTGGCCACAAACAGCGTCAGCGGCTGCGGCGTGCCGAGCCATCGCCGCCGCGGCCATCGCCAGCGCAATCCCCCAGCCGGGTCGCATGCTGCGGAGGCGCTGGGTTGCGGCGCCAGGTTACGGCGAGGGGAGCCGGGCCGGCGGAGAAATCCACCGCGCGGCTGTCACAAACGCGGTTTTTGAGGCGCACGGCTTCCGCTGGTCCGGTCCCGCCTTTCGGGCGGCAGTTTCCGGATAGCGGCGGCGCGGGTGGCGGCGCGATACTTTCTCCGCGCCGCGCCGCGAGAATCGCGTTACGGATAGAGCCCGCGTACCCTGCAAGCCTCGGCCACGCGCCCAATCCCCACCATGTTGGCCGCCAGGCGCATATCCACCTTGCGGTCGATGTGGATCTTCAGCACGTCCGCGAAAGCCCGCGTCATGATCTTTTCCAGACGCTGGTTCACATCGTGCTCGTCCCAGAACAGGTGGTTTTCGTCCTGCACCCATTCGAAGTAGGAAACCGTCACCCCGCCCGCATTGCAGAGAATATCGGGAATCAGGAAAACGCCCTTCTGATGCAGAATGATATCGGCTTCGGGAGTCACCGGCCCGTTGGCGGCCTCGGCAATGATGCGCGCCCGCACGGCGTGGGCATTCTCCGCCGTGATGGCGCTTTCCAGCGCCGCCGGTATCAGGATTTCGCAATCCAGCGCCAGCAGTTGCTCGGGAGTGATCTTCTCCGCCCCGGGGAATCCCACCACGCTGCCGGTGCGTTCCTTGTAAGAAACCACCGCCGGGATATCCAGGCCCTTGGCGTTATAGATGCACCCGCGCGTATCGCTCACCGCGACCACTTTGGCATCCGCTTCATGGAAAAGCAGCGCCGCAATGGACCCGGCGTTGCCGAACCCCTGCACGGCGACGCGCGCGCCGGCAACCGGTATTCCCAGGTGCTGGCAACTGCTCAGCGTGGTGTAGAACACGCCCCGCCCGGTGGCCTCGTTGCGTCCCAACGAGCCGCCCAGGCTGATGGGTTTTCCCGTGACGACGCCATGCACCGGGTAGCCTACGTTCATGCTGTAGGTATCCATGATCCACGCCATAATCTGCGGGGTGGTGTAGACGTCCGGCGCCGGAATGTCCTTCTCCGGCCCGATCAACGGCAAAATGCCGCTGGCGTAACGCCGCGTGAGGCGCTCCAGTTCGCCCTGCGACAGGACTTTGGGATTGCAGGTCACCCCGCCTTTGCCGCCGCCGAAGGGGATGTTCACCACCGCGCATTTCCACGTCATCCACGTGGCCAGCGCCTTCACCTCATCCACCGTGACGTTGGGGTGGTAGCGGATGCCGCCCTTGGCGGGGCCGCGCATCGTGCTGTGCTGCACGCGGAAGCCTTCGAAGCGGTGGACCTGCCCGTTGTCCATCCGCACCGGAACGCTCACCGAAAGGACCCGTTCCGGGTATTTGATCATCGCTCGCAAACTATTATCGAGTTCCAGCGCGTTGGCCGCCAGATCGAAATTCTCGAGTGCGACATCGTATGCATTCTTTTCGACTACTGCGGTAGCTAACATGGCCACCTCTTTTCAGAGTTTCAGACTAGGAAGTCTGTCAGCAAAATGGTAGTCCCAATCATGCACCACGTCAAGGGGGTGTATGAAATGCGTTTATGAAATGCGCAATTCCCGGAAACCCTCGCCCGTTACGCGCTGCCCAAAAATGCCGCCGCCTGCTTCAACACGCGGTCCGGATGACCGGTATCGTGTTCCACCACCGCCATCCTGATTTGCAGCGACGGCCGCACCGCTTTTCCATTCAACAGGCAGGCGTACGGGCCGCCGATTTGTTCGGCAACCGATTTCGCGCCCGCCATGGCCTCCGGTTTGGCCGCGCACAAAATGGCCATGAAACCTTCGTCGCTCCATCGCGCCACCACCGTCAGGGGCGGCAGCGCATTGCGCAAGCGCTTGCCGAACGCCCCGCAAAGCTCCGCCGCAACCTCGTTGTTGAAGGTGCTTTCCGCCTGCCGCATGCCCTGCGCGCGAATCAGCAGAAGCGCGAACGGTCCGCCGGAAAGCCCGCGCACCCGATCTTCCATCTGGGCGCGGTTGAGAAGCTTCGTCAGGTCGTCGATGGAAGCCGCGGACTCCAGCGCGTCGATGCGCTTGTGCAGCATCCGGATCTCCGTCAGAAACTGCGCCACGGTAAACTGGTGCTGCTGACGCAACTGCTCCAGGCTGCGCTCCATGGAAGACGCCGCGCCGGCCAGCGATTCGGCCACCGGCGCCGCCTCCGGCGAGGACGCAATCGAGCGGATGTTCCGCAGCACCGCGCGCATCTGCTCTGCGTGGTCGCCTTCGGTCTGCGAGACCGCGTCCATGATTTCGCGCAGCGTCCCGGCCGTGCGCGTCAGTTCGTCGCGCAATTTGCCCAGATAGTGCGCCGCTTTGTCCCGATAGTCGCGCAACAGGCCGCGCAGCGTGGCGCGCGTGTCGGGCCAGCTTTCCGGCTTGCCCGCCGACACCTCCGCCGCCAGCGCCGATAAATACTCGCGGTGCGGAGCCGTGATCCTCTCTTCGAGATCGATGGCGTAATGCGCCATATTGCGGAGCGCCGTGACATAGCACTCCAGGACCTCGCTGCGCTCGCTTGAGCAGCGTTCCAGCGCGTTGATCGAATGGTGGATGGAAACCATACCGTTTCTTCCGCTCACCGCATCTATCGGCGGAAGCGCGCCGGCACATTAGGCTTGATTTCCCTTTTTGTTCTCCCCATAATGAAGGGGGGCTTACATGGCACTCACCAAGCGGCAGAAGCAAGTGCTCGATTTCATCGCGAACTTTGTGGAGGAAAAGGGCTACTGCCCCAGCTACGACGAGATTGCGCGCGGCCTGAGCCTGGCTTCGCTGGCCACCGTCCACAAGCACATTTCGGTGCTGGAGACCAAGAACTACCTGAAGCGCGGTTTCAACCAGAGCCGCTCGCTGGAGCTTTCGCCCAAATATCTCCAGGAACAGCGGCGCTCCCGTCCCGCGCCCATGGAAATTCCTCTTCTCGGGCGCATCGCGGCCGGCTCGCCCGTGGAAGCCATCGAGCAGCGCGAAGTGCTCAGCTTCGCCGATTTCGCGGGCAATGGAGACACTTTCGCCCTCCAAGTGCGCGGCAATTCCATGATCGAAGACCATATCTGCGATGGCGACATGATTCTGCTCGAACGCGTCGCCGAAGCGCACGATGGCGATATCGTGGTGGCGCTGGTCTCGGGCAGCGAAACCACCCTCAAGCGCTTCTACCGCGAACCCCATGGCATGGTGCGCCTGCAGCCCGCCAACTCCGCGCTGCAGCCCATCCTGGTTCCCGCCGCGGACGTGCGGATACAGGGCAGACTTCTGGCGGTGATGCGCAAATATAAATAAGGAAACTTACAAGGTAACTGCGCACTAACGATTGCGAAGCGCCTGCTCGGCGCGCGTCCAGTCTTCCGCGGGGCAGCCGCCCTGGTATCCGCGAGCTTCCCAATAGGAATACGCCAGGCGCGCAATTTCGTCGTAAGTGGGTTGGATGACGCCGGCGTTCGCCTGCGCTCCGGCGGTCTCCGCAATATCCGCGTCCAAAGGCGATTGCGCGGGCGCTTCCGGCTGCTTAGGAGAATGTTTGATGCGAGCCGGGCTCGCAACTTTATGGCGGACCGGGGCTGCCGCCGCTCCGCTGGACACCACTACCTTCTTCTCGGACGTTTGCTTTCTTGCCATATTTCTCCCGGTGGTTGCTGCTCCTTCTATTCTAACCGAAGGGACCACGACAGACTATTAATTCTTTCTATCCATTCCATTAAGGAACGTGTTTTTTCGGACCGGTTTGTCCGGGTAGTGTAAGATTGAGGTAGATTGCGAGGCACTGTGATTCTCGCGTTAGCGCTAGTGCTTCTAGCGCTCCCCGTCTCCGCGGCGCCCAAGGCCGTTGTGGTGGACGTCGACGGCATGGTGCATCCCGTGACCGCCGAGATCGTTGCGAACGCCATCTCCCAAGCCAGCCAGCAGCGCGCCGACGTGCTGATCGTGCGCCTGAATACGCCCGGCGGCCTCATGGACGCCATGCGCGAAACCATCGAAGAGATCCTCTCTTCGCCCGTGCCGGTCATTACGTATGTGGCGCCCAGCGGCGGCCGCGCGGCTTCCGCGGGCTTTTTCATACTGGAAGCCGGCGACGTGGCGGCCATGGCTCCCGGCACCAACACCGGCGCGGCTCACCCCGTCGCCATGGGCGAGGAGATGGACGCCACCATGAAGGAAAAGGTGGAAAACGACGCCGCCGCGTACATGCGCAGCATCTGCACCCGCCGCGGCCGCAACGCCGCGCTGGCGGAAACCGCCGTGCGCGCGAGCAAGTCCTTCACCGAGCAGGAGGCCTTGCAGCAACACCTCATCGACCTGGTTGCCAACAATGAACGCGAGCTGCTGGCCGCGGTCGACGGCCGCACCGTCACGCGCTTCAACGGAACCAGGCAAACCCTCCACACCGCGGGCGCTTCCATCGAGGTCTACGAACGCTCGTGGCGCGAGAAAATCATCTCCGCCATCGCCGATCCCAACATCGCGCTGGTGTTGCTGGTGATCGGCGCGCTGGCCATCTACGTGGAATTCTCCAGCCCGGGGCTGGTGGCTCCCGGCGTGATCGGCGCCATCCTGGTGCTGCTGGGCCTTTCCGCGCTTTCCGTGCTGCCCATTAACTGGCTGGGCGCCGCGCTGTTGCTGCTGGCGTTTACGCTCTTCGCCCTGGAAGCCAAATTCGCCGCGCATGGAGTTCTGGCGGTGGGCGGCACGGTCTCCATGGTGCTGGGCGCCGTCATGCTCGTCAACAGCCCCAACCCCGAGTTGCGCGTTCACTGGACCACCGCCATCGCGCTGGCCCTGCCGTTCTCTCTCATCACCATGTTCCTGCTCTCGCTGGCGGTGCGCTCGCGCCGCGCCAAAGTCGAAACCGGCGGCGAAGGCATGATCGGCGAAATCGGCGCCGCCGTTACCCCGCTCGCCCCCCATGGCAAAGTTTTTGTCCATGGCGAATATTGGAACGCCACGGCCGCCCAGCCCGTAGCCGCCGGCGAGCGCGTCAAAGTCACCGGCATCGACCGCCTGCAACTCTCCGTCGAGCCCCTTCCCGATCAAAAAGGAGTCTGAACGTGATCGACATCTGGACCATTGCCATCGTCGTCGTGCTGCTCTACCTGCTCAGCTCGATCAAGATTCTCCGCGAGTACGAACGCGGCGTCATTTTCCGCCTGGGGCGCCTGCTCGATCAGCCCAAAGGTCCCGGCGTCATCCTGGTCTTCGCGCCGCTCGACCGCATGGTGCGCATCTCGCTGCGCATCGATACCCTGGAAGTGCCCGCGCAGGACGTCATCACGCGCGATAACGTCAGCGTCAAGGTGAACGCGGTGATTTACTTCCGCGTCATCGAGCCGCGCCTGGCGGTAGTGGAGGTTTCCAATTTCCTCTACGCCACTTCGCAACTGGCGCAGACCACGCTGCGCAGCGTGCTCGGCGAAGTCGACCTCGACACGCTTCTCAGCCAGCGCGAAAAGCTCAACGTGCGCCTGCAATCCATTCTCGATCAGCACACCTCGACGTGGGGCGTGAAAGTCACCGCCGTCGAAGTGAAGCAGGTGGATCTCGCCGAGCAGATGATCCGCGTGATCGCCCGCCAGGCCGAAGCCGAACGCGAGCGCCGCGCCAAAATCATCCACGCCGAGGGCGAATACACCGCCGCCGAAAAACTGGCCATGGCGGCCGAAGTCATTCAGAAGCAGCCCGCCGCCATCCAATTGCGCTATCTGCAAACGCTGGTCGAAATCGGCTCCGAGAAGAACACCACCATCGTGTTCCCCCTGCCGCTCGATATAATTACTTCTTTGGAGCGCGCTTTGGACCGTGTCGGAAAGGGTAATGCGCGCCCGGAGAATCCGTAACGCATGAGGAACAACGATACCGGGGAATTCGAACTGGTGGTGGGGAACCGCCAACTGCTGAGCGGCTTTTTTATCGTGGTGCTGCTGTTCGCGGTGGGAGTCGCGCTGGGCTACATTCTGGGACAGAATTCCGAAAAGTCCCTGAAAGTGACCGACGCCGCCTCCACCATTCCTCCGCCCGTGCAATTGCGGCCGCAGCCGGCATCCCCGGTGCAAGCCGCGCCGCCGCCGGCGCCACCGGAGGGCGAAGGTTCACCGGCTTCCGCCGACGCATCCGGCCCCGCCACCCAACCGGCGCGCGATACCCAACCCACGGCGGCGCCGCCGGCCGCCCCACCCGCTCCCGCGGCGGAAGCTCCCGCGGCCCCCGCCGGTGAAACCGCGGCCGAGCCCGCTCCGGGCACTTATTGGCAAGTCATGGCCGTGGGCCACAGCGACGCGCAGATCATGGTCCGCACCCTCAAGGACAAAGGTTTCCCGGCCCTCACCAGCCCCGGCGCCAAAGGACTCACGCGCGTGCTGGTGGGCCCTTACAACGATCGCCAGTCGCTGAGCCGCGCCAAAACCGATCTCGAAGCCGCCGGCATGGCTACTCCCTACCGCGTGGAAATAGGCGCCGACGCGGGCCGGGAGTAGCGTGGGCGATTCCCTGGTACAGATTGCCGGGCGAGGTCCGCGCCTTCCCGAGTGGGCGCGCCGCGGCCGCACCCATTTCGAATCCCTCAACCGCCTCAAAACCGGCCTGCGCCAGTTGAACCTGCACACTGTTTGCGAATCGGCGCGCTGCCCCAACATCCACGAGTGCTTCCATCGCGGCGCCGCCACCTTCATGATTCTCGGCAACCGGTGTACGCGCGGCTGCGGTTTCTGCTCCGTCCCCAAAGGCAATCCCGCCAAAGCGGACATGCGGCTGGATCCCGCCGAGCCCGCCAACGTGGCCCGCATGGCGGCGCAAATGCAACTGCGCTACGTGGTGGTCACCAGCGTCAATCGCGACGATCTGCCGGATGGCGGCTCGCGGCATTTCGCCGATACCGTGCGCGAAATCCGCGCCGCGCTCCCCGAGGCCCGCGTGGAAGTCCTGACTCCCGACTTTTGCGGCGATCTGCAAGCCGTGGCGCGCGTGCTGGACGGCCGCCCCCACGTCTTCAATCACAACCTGGAGACCGTGCCGCGCCTCTACCGCCGGGTGCGCCCGCAGGCCGATTACCGCCAATCGCTGGCCGTGCTGGACTTCGCCCGCCGCCACGCTCCGGACGTGCTGACGAAGTCCGGCTTCATGGTGGGACTGGGCGAAACCCCGGACGAAGTGCGCGCCCTGTTGCGCGACCTGCGCCAATCCGGCGCCGAAGTGGCCACCATCGGCCAATATCTGCAACCCACGCGGCGCAACCTGCCGGTGGCCGCTTACATCCAGCCGCGCCAGTTCGAGGAATACCGCGAATACGGCCTCTCGCTCGGATTGAAATTCGTTTTCTCCGGCGCCCTGGTCCGCAGTTCCTATATGGCGGACGCCGTCAGCGAGGAAGCGCGGCGGGCGCCGTGCTGAACTGGCTGCTCTCGCTGCTCTCCGCGGCCCTGCTGATCTTCGCCTTTCCCAGGTGGAACATCTGGTGGTTCGCTCCCGCCGCGCTGGCCCCTATGCTGGTCGCCATGGCCCGCGAGCGGAGCGCCCGGCGCCGCTTCTTCATGGGATGGGCCGCCGGCATCGTCTACTGGTTCGGCGTCTGCTATTGGATTCAAATCGTGCTGGCCGTGCACGCCGAGATGAGCGATGCCGAAGCCTGGGCTCTGTTCGCGCTCTTCTGTCTGGCCAAGGGCCTGCACATGGCGGTCTTCGCGCTGCTGGCGGGCATTCTCATGCGGCGCTGGTGGGCGGCGCCCTGCGTGGCCGCGCTGTGGGTGGCCCTCGAATGGACCCATGGTCCGCTGGGTTTCGCCTGGCTCGCGCTGGGCAATGCCGGCATCGGCATGAGCCTGCCCATGCGCCTGGCTCCCCTCACCGGCGTCTACGGCCTTTCGTTCGTTTTCGCGATGATGTCCGCCGCCCTGGCCGTGGCTATTCTGCGCCGCCCCACGCGCCAGCTCGCCTGGCTTCTGCCCGTGCTCTTCCTCGGCCTGCTGCCCAGCCTGCCCGCTCCGCAAAGAGGGACCGATACCGCCGTGCTCCTCCAGCCCGACATTTCCGAAACCGAGGATTGGAACGCCAATTCGGTGGACGATCTGCAGCGCAGCCTGGTGGATCTCTCGCTGCGCGGGGTGCTCAGCGCAGCCGGCCGGCCGGCCTCCATCGTGGTCTGGCCCGAAGTCCCCGCGCCGCTTTATTATTACGACGACCCGCGCTTCCGCTCCTACCTGGACAACCTGTCGCGCGAAATCCATGCCTATCTTCTGGTCGGCGTCGTGGCCCACGCGCCCAATGGCGCGCCGCTCAATTCCGCCGTGCTGGTCTCGCCTGCCGGCATCGCCATCAGCCGCTATGACAAAGTGAACCTGGTCCCCTTTGGCGAATACGTCCCCTGGCCCTTCGATTCCATCGCCAGCAAAGTTTCCACCGAAGTGGGCGATTTCCAAGCCGGCAAACGGGTGGTGGTTTCGCCCGTGGACAACCATCGGATCGGCGTCTTCATCTGCTACGAATCGGTCTTTCCCAACTTCGTGCGCCAGTTCGCCAACGACGGCGCGCAGGTGCTCTTCAACATTTCCAACGACGGATGGTTCGGCAAAAGCGCCGCGCGCGAGCAGCACCTGGAGATCGTGCGCATGCGCGCCGCCGAAAACCGCCGCTGGATTCTGCGCTCGACCAACGACGGCATCACCGCTACCATCGATGCCGCCGGACGCCTGCGCGGCATCCTCCCGCTGTACCTCGAAAGCACTTCTTATACCGGCTTTCAGTACATTTCATCCAAAACCGCCTACACGCGCTTTGGGGATTGGTTTCCCTTCCTCTGCGCCACGCTGGCGCTGATGGGGTTAATCGCGGTGTGGGGCAAGCTTTAGCGCTAAGGCTTCGCCGGCTTCAATAGCCCGATCGTGTTCCCGTCCGGATCCGCGAACCAGGCAAACGTACCGGCCGGAATCGTGATGGGTCCGACCAGCGTCTTGCCGCCCAATGCGGCGGCCTTGTCGAGCGCAGCCTGCACGTCCTCGACGTCCACGTAGAACATGGTGTAATGCTCCGGCTCGTGGCCGAGCGAGGTGATGTGACCCAGGATGCCCTGCGGACTCCCGGTTTGAATATTCGACGCGGGGCCGGCGGCGGTGATCTGCCAGCCGAAGAGCTTCGAATAGAAATCGCCGGTCCTGGCGCGGTCGCGGCATCCGATCTCGAAATGAACAACTGGCCGTCCCATGGACTTCTCCCCCCTTTGACCGAGTAACTGTGGCGCCGCCGCCGCCAACAAAAGCGCCGAGCGGCGTGTAAGCATGTCTTTGGATTGAACGTGATCCATCCTATTCGCTCCAGCCCGGCACCGTCGCAGCTAGGATTTGCATTTTGGCTCCCGTTTCCTGCGATGCTATCACAGGTTGCCGACTTCCGATCCTGCGAACTTGCGGCGAGGCTCAAGCCGCGATCGAACGCCACCCGGCATGGCAGCTTCGGGTAAGTCAACTGCCCGCGTCCGCCGCGCACTTCCCGGACACTCCGGTCGCGGCGTTGCCGATGCGCACCGGCTTGGACCGGCGGTAGCCGTCCAGGCGGCGCAGCGGTTCCGCGGGCGCCTGGTTGGGATTACGAGGCTTTAATCAGGCGCGCCAGGCCAAAGGCCGCCGCCGATGCCAGGCCGCCGATCACCACCGTCTGCAGGCCGCCGCGGAAGGGCGAAATGCCGGTCATCCGGCCCTTGAAATATCCGAAGACGAAGAGGGCGATGAGCGTCACTACGACGGAGATTTCCAGGGCCCGCCGCAGGTCCGGAATCAGCATGTAGGGGGCCAGCGGGACCAGTCCGCCCGCGATGTACGAGGCCGCGATGGTGGCGGCGCTGTTGCGCGCGCGCTTGGGGTCGGGCTCCTCGAAGCCCAGCTCGAACTTCATCATGAAATCCACCCAATGCTTCCGATCCGCGCTGATGGCCGCCACCACGGGGCCGATATGTTCCTCGCTCATCCCGTAGCCGCGAAACACGTCGGCCACTTCCTCTTTCTCTTTGTCGGGCAGATCGACGGTCTCGCGATATTCGCGCTGCCGCTCGGACTCGTAATGGTCGCGATCGGTGCGCGCCGCCAGGTAGCCGCCCAGGCCCATGGCGATGGATCCCGCCACGATCTCCGCCAGACCGGCGATTACTATAATGCCGGTCTGCGCCACCGTGCCCGAGAGTCCGGCCGCCAGGGCGAAGGGTACGGTCAGCCCGTCGGACATTCCGATGACCACGTCCCGGACAGTCGCCGAGGCCTCAAAGTGCTTTTCCGCGTGCGGTGTGGAAGGCATGAGAGTACATCATACCGTGTTGGGCCGCTACCGCCGACAGCAGGCCAGATCCGTGGCGGAGAAATCGCCGCCGGTGGCCAGCACAGGTTCGCCGCGCGATATCGCCAGGGCGTATACGGCGCAATCCCCGAAATTGAGTTGCGCCCGGTGCCCCATGCCTTTTCCAAAGCGCCCAAACGCCGCGATGGCCAGTCTCGCCAGGCTGTCATCGAACGGGACGACCTCGGTCGCGAGCTCGTCCACCAGTTGGTACAACAACCTGACTGCCCGCTCACCGATTCGCGCCCGCAGGACGATGCCGGCTTCCAGGAGCGACATCGACGAGAGAACCCGGTCCGCGGATGTTTCCAGTGCGTCCAGCAGCCGCTCGCGGGAAGGTTCGCCGAGCGCAATGGCAATCAACGCGGATGTGTCGACGATCAACGCGGAATCCCCAAGGCGTCGTAGCCGAGAATCTCCCGCGGGGTACGGGCGTCCACCACCGGAAGCGCGCCGATGCGGGCGCAGAGCGCATCCACTTTGGTGCGATCCAGGCGGCGATCCGCCTTTTGGAGAGTGCCTTCCAAAGCCGTGATTACGGCATCGCTGAGCGTCCCACCCATTCTTCTGCTGACTTGCTCGGCCAAATGATGAGCGCGGGGATTCTTAATGTAGAGCGTGCGCCGCTTCGTCCGCGCCGCTTTTCGGGTGCCCATGATGATCATTATAAGGCAATCCCGAGGTATATACCAAACCGCTCCCTCACACGCCCCAGAGGTAATCTTCCTCCACCGGCAGGACCGCTTTGCGGGCCTCCTCGCGGCCGCGCTCGATGGCCATGACATCGATGTCAAACCACTTATCGCTTTTCACCAGGCGGCGCAGGGCGCGCGTCACCTGCTCCTGCTCGAGCATGTCGGTGATTTCGAGGAGCGCGCCGAGCACGACCATATTGCCGGCCTTGGAGATGCCCAGTTCATCGGCAATGCGCGTGAAGGGCAGCGCCAGCATTTGCAGGCCGGGGCGCGCGCAGCCCTCCGGCAGCTCTTCGCCGTTGTAGAGCACCAACCCTTGCGGCGCCACATCCGGCAGAAACTTGCGCAGCGAAGGTTCGTTGAGGGCCAGCAGCACGTCCGGCCGCGAGACCATGGGGGAATCGATTTCCCGGCTGGAAATGCGCACGTGGCAATTGGACGTTCCGGAGCGCATCTCCGGCCCGTAGGAAGGCAGCCAGGAGACGTGGTACGCGGAATCCAGCCCGGCTTCGGCCAGCACTTCGCCCAGCATGAGCACGCCCTGGCCGCCGAATCCCGCCACTTTGACGTGCCGGTCGAGCGCCGGCGGCCGCTCGGCGGGCTCGGCCGTATTCTGCCCGTTGGTAAGTCCCAAAATGCGCGGCAGTTGGCTCACGTCCGGCGCCGCGGGAGCCGGAGGCCGCGGGGTTGCCGTTTGCGTGCGGTCGCGATAGTTGCCCACCGCGAAGGCGGCGGCCATCTCTTCGCGCACGAAGCGCTGCGCCTCGAGCGGATCCATTTTCCAAATGGTGGGGCAGGGCGACAGCACTTCGACCAAACTGAAGCCCAGGCCGCGCACCTGGTTCTGGACGGCTTTGTGCAGCACTTTGGCCGCCTTCATGATCTGCTTGTTGTCGGCCAGCGAAACGCGCTCGATGAAAACCGGGGCTTCCAGCGTGGCCAGCAGCTCGCAAATGTGCAGCGGATAGCCTTCGTTCAAAGCCGTGCGGCCGAATGGGGAAGTGGTGGTTTTTTTGCCCAGCGGCGTGGTGGGGGCCATCTGGCCGCCGGTCATTCCGTAGATGCCGTTGTTGACGAAGACGATAGTCACGGGTTCGCCGCGATTGGCGGCGTGCACGATTTCGGCCGTCCCGATGGCGCCCAAGTCGCCATCCCCCTGATAGGCGATGACGATCCCGTCCGGCCGGCTGCGCTTCACCCCGGTGGCCACCGCCGGCGCGCGGCCGTGCGCCACCTGGATGTTGCCCACATCGAAATAGTAGTAAGCGAACACCGAGCAGCCCACCGGGCTGATGAGTATGGTGCGGTCCTGCACGCCCAGGCTGTCGATGGCCTCGGCCAGCAGCTTGTGCACGATGCCGTGGCCGCAGCCGGGGCAGTAGTGGGTCTGGTGCTGGAGCTCGCTTTTGCGCTCGAAGAGCGGATAGAAACTGGCGGGCCGGGCGTGTTTCACGGTGAAGCTAGCCATGGATGAGAACCTCCTCGGGATGCACGGCCGGCGCGAACGCCTGCTCGAGAAACGCCAGCACCTCTTCGGCGGAAGGGACGTTGCCGCCCATGCGGTTGAAGAACTCGACCGGACAGCGGCCTTCCAGCGCCAGGCGCACGTCGTCGCGCAACTGGCCATTGCTCATCTCGACCACCAGGAAGGCTTGCGCGCGGCGGCTGAGCTGGCGCACCTGCTGAACGGGAAATGGGAAGAGGCTGATGGGCCGCAAGAGGCCGGCGCGAATGCCGTGCGCGCGCGCCTGCTCGACCACGGCTTTCAACACGCGACCCATGATCCCGTAGCCCATGAGGACGATTTCGGCGTCTTCGGTGCGCCACAATTCGGCGCGCGTTTCGAGCTTCTCGGCTTCCTGATACTTGGCTTCCAGCTTGCGGATGTGCCGCTCCATGCGGTCGGGTTCGAGGTAAATGGAGCTCACCAGATTCCCGCGGGATGCCGCCTCGCCGGTAACCGCCCACGCCGGCGGCGGCGGCACGGGGCGCGGCGCGGCGAAGCGCACCGGCTCCATCATCTGGCCGATGTAGCCATCGGTGAGCACGACCACGGGGTTGCGGTAGCGGTCGGCGAGGTCGAAGGCCAGGGTGGTAAGGTCGGCCATTTCCTGGACGGAATCCGGCGCCAGGACGAGCGTGCGGTAATTGCCGTGGCCGCCGCCCTTGACGATCTGGTTGTAGTCGCCTTGTTCGGGCGCGATGTTGCCCAGGCCGGGTCCGGCGCGCATAATGTCGGCGACCACGCAGGGCAGCTCGGCGCCGGCCAGGTAGCTGAAGCCTTCCTGCATGAGGCTGATGCCGGGGCCGCTGGATGCCGACATGGCGCGCACGCCGGCGGCCGCGGCGCCGTAGAGCATATTGATGGCGGCCACTTCGCTTTCGGCCTGGACGAAGACGCCGCCGGCTTGCGGAAAGTACAGCGCCGCGGCTTCGGCGATCTCGCTCGCCGGCGTGATCGGGTAGCCGTAAAATGCGCGGCACCCGGCCAGCGCCGCGGCTTTCACGATGGCTTCGTTGCCCTTCGTCAGTTGCGCGTTCATGCCGCCCTCACCAAAACCTGAATGCCGCCCGGCTCGGGGCAGGTGAAGAAGCAGATGCCGCAGCCGGTGCAGCCGGCGCCCAGGTATTCCGCCGGATGATAGCCATAGCGGTTCAGGCGCTGGCTGAGCCGCAAGACGCGCGGCGGACAAGCCGCCACGCACAGGCCGCAGCCTTTGCACTCTTCCGCGTTCATTTCCACCATGCCCCGGTCGGGCTTTCCGTTGTTCGTCATGCGGCCTCCTATACCACCAGGGTGCTGGGCGTTTCTACTTCGGGAGCGCCGGTTGCCAAGCGGCGCGCAGGATGGCATCCTGCCCCACAGGGCTCCAAATGATAGGCTCGGGCGGCAAACTCGTAGAGGATGTCGCGAAACTTGGGATGGGCAATCGCGATCAACGCCGCGGCGCGCTGGCGAATGGTCTTGCCGCGCAGATACGCCACCCCGTATTCGGTCACCACGTACTGCACGTCGGCGCGTCCGGTGACTACGCCGGCGCCCGCGGAGAGCACCGGGACAATGCGCGACACGAAGTCATTCTGGGCCGTGGAAGGCAGCGCGATGATGGGCTTGCCGCCGTTCGACCGCGCGGCGCCGCGCACAAAATCGAGCTGCCCGCCGAAACCGCTGTAGGGGGCCGTCCCGATGGAATCGGCGCACACCTGCCCGGTGAGATCCACCTGGAGGGCGGAGTTGATGGCGATCATGCGGGCGTTTTGCGCGATCACGAACGGATCGTTCACATACTCGGTGCGGTGAAATTCGAAGATCGGGTTGGCGTCGACAAAATCGAAGAGCGCGCGCGAGCCGAGCAGGAATCCGGTTACGATCTTACCCGGATGGAGGGTCTTGCGGGATCCGTTGACGACGCCCCGTTCGACCAACTCGACGATCCCATCGGGGCACATCTCGCTGTGCACTCCCAAATCCTTGTGGTGGCGCAGGCACGCCAGAACGGCGCTGGGAATTCCGCCGATTCCCATCTGGATGGTGGCTCCATTGGGGATCAGGGCGGCCACGTTTTCCGCCACACGCTCCTGCACGGGCGTAGGCTTTTCCGGCGCCATTTCCAGCAGCGGCCGGGAGGTTTCCACCAGCGCCGAAACCTGGCTGACGTGCAGGAAGGTATCGCCGCAGGCGCGCGGCATCCGGTCGTTGACCTCGGCGATGACGTGACGCGCCAGCGAAGCCGCCGTGAGGGTGCAATCCACGCCGGCGCCTAAGCTCAGGTAGCCATGCTCATCCGGGCGCGAAGTCTGGATGAGGGCTACATCGATAGGAAAGTCACCACTGCGCAAGAAAGGCTCGACATCGCTGAGCGCGATAGGGGTGTAATCGGCGCGCCCATCGGCCACTGCTGAGCGCACGCAACTACTAAGAAACAAGCCGTTTAAACGAAAACTGCCGGCATGTTGCGGGGAGGTGTAAGCGGCGCTGCCGCACGGCACCATGTGGACAATTTCAACACCATGCAACTCGGGGGCCCGTTGCGCCAGTGCTTCGACCAACGTCTCCGGCGTGGAGCACCCCAGGTGAATCCACACCCGGTCCTGTGACCGGACCACTTCCACCGCGCGCTGCGCCGTCACGAATTTCATAACCACCACCCGAATGAGGTGCTATATCAGGCCCCGAAGCCATTATAGATCCAGTTAAGCAGGTCTTCAATACCTTTTATAGCAGGCGGCGGGGGGGACAAGCTAAAGCTTATCCCACCAGGGGTTGGCGACGGTGGAAAGATCGCCGAGCGGTTCGCCGAGGTATTTCTGGCGCATGAGGCGGCGCACGATTTTGCCGCTTTGGGTCTTGGGCAGTTCGGCCACCACCAGGACTTCGCGCGGGCGAAAGGTGGGGCCGAGCAGGTCGACGACGGTGGCGCAAACGGCCGCGCCATCCACGCCGATGCCCGGCCTGGCGACGGCAAATCCCACAATGGCTTCGCCTTTGATTTCGTCGGGCACGCCGATGACGGCGGCTTCGGCGACACCGGGATGGCGCATCATGGCGGCTTCGACTTCCCCGGGACCGACTTTGCGGCCGGCCACATTCATGGATTCGTCGGCGCGGCCGTGCAGGAACCACTGGCCGTCCGCATCCACGCTGGCCCAATCGCCGTGATACCACCAGCCGGGAAAGCGCGACCAATAGGTTTCGAGGTAGCGCTGAGGGTCGTTCCAGATGCCGCGCGTCATGGATGGCGAAGGCTGGGTGCAAACCAGGTAGCCGGTGCGGCCGCGCACGGGATGGCCGGCGTCATCCACGACTTCGGTGGCCATGCCCGGCGCGGGACCGCCCAGGGAGCAGGGTTTCAAGGGCTGCATGGGCAGCGGCATGAGGAAGCAGCCGATGATTTCGGTGCCGCCGGAAATATTGATGATGGGGCAGCGGCGGCGGCCGACGGTTTCGAAGAACCAGAGCCAGGAGGCTTCATCCCAGGGTTCGCCGGTGGAACCGAGCAGGCGCAGGGATTCCATGGGCGGGAGCGGGGCGGCGGTTTTGCGCAGGGCGCGAATGGCGGTGGGGGAAACGCCGAAGGTGGTGATGCGGTGGCGCTGGATGATTTCCCAGAGGCGCGTGGGAGCGGGATAATCGGGCGCGCCATCGTACATAAAGATGGCGCCGCCGAACAAATGGTTGCCGGCGATGGACCACGGGCCCATCATCCAGCCGATATCGGAGAGCCAGAAGAAGCGGTCTTCGGGCTGGTGGTCGAAGCCCAGCCAGATTTCCTTGCCGGTTTGCGCCAGCACGCCGCCATGGGTGTGGACCGCGCCTTTGGGTTTGCCGGTGGTACCGGAGGTGTAGAGAATGAGCGCGCGGTGTTCCGAATCCAGAGCGGCGGTGGGGGCTTCGGATGGCTGGCCGGAGAGGAAATCCTCCCAGGCGGTGGCGCCGGCGGAATCTCCGCCCTGGTAGCGCACGACGATGGTGTGCCTGGTGAGGCGGGGCATCTTTTCGAGGAGGGGCAGGGATTTGCCGCGGCGCACCAGGCAATCGGCGGTGAAGAGCACGCGCGCGCCGGAATCCGCGAGGCGGGTTTCGATGGCGCCCGTGCCGAAGCCGGCGAAGATGGGGACGACGGTGAGCCCCAATTTCCAGCATCCATAGAGGATGGAGAGGATTTCCGGGACCATGGGCATGCACAGGGCCGCGCGGTCGCCGGATTCGAGGCCCAATTGGGCGAGGGCGTTGGCTACGCGGTTGGCTTCGTTTCGCAATTCGCGGAAGGTGATGGAGCGGGTGGCGCCGTTTTCGCCTTCCCAGATGCAGGCGATGCGGGCGGGTTCGTCCGGCGCGGCCCAGCGGTCGAGGCAGTTGTGCGCGAGATTGATTTTGCCGCCGGTGAACCACTGCGCCCATTGGGGTCCGCGGCTGGCGTCCAGCACCTGGCGGTAGGGCTGGAACCATTCGACGCGCATTTCGCGGAGGAGCTCGTCCCAGAAGCGCTGGGGATTTTCGCGTGAAAAGCGCAGGAAAGCCTGGCGGTCGGAGAACCCGAGGCGCTGCATGAAACGCCAGGCGTTGGTGTGTTCCATGTAGGCGCGCGAAGGTTCCCAAGAATTTTGATTCGTATGCATATCGTCCGGCGCCGGTTTGCTGAAACCGGCTCCCATTGTGCGTTAGTCTAACTGTAGTTGCGCAAAGTGCTTCAGGGAAATATTACAGGGTTACAGGCGATCTGTGTTTTCGCACTCGTCTGCTCCGCGATGGGCGCGGATGAAGCCATCGTGCCGCTGACTGCCTGCGAGGTGCTGCACGACCTGGCGGCGCAGGATGGCAAGAACGTAACCGTTTTCGGCCGTTACTCGTATCGCACGACGGCCCGGTGGATTGGCGAAGAAGCTTGCCAAATGGCGGTGGTGGAAGATCCGAAGGACGCTCCGCGGCCGCCGGGCAACTTCGCCATCGACAATGTTGCGCTGCACCGGAAATGGGCGGAGATGCGGAAGCACACGGCGCTGGGCAAGTTCCGGTTTGGGACGCCGGACTACGACCGGTGGGCGGTGGTTTTCGGGCGCGTGGAAAAGCGCAGGGGGGATGAGAAAGGCGATGAGAAGAAGGCGGCGGCCGATTTGGTGATTCGGGGGAGCGGGGTGATTGTGTTTCTGGACCCGAATGAGTGAGGGGATGGGAGTGCGAGGGGTTTTGGCGGAACAAAGCCAATTTCTGGAAAGTGGCTTGGATTGTTTGGGATGTGGGGTTGTTTCGGGGGCGAGTGCCGGCCATAGGTCCTCCTAAGCCCACGGTAGCAGGCGAGGGGGCGGGTTGCGGGTTGTAGTGGACGAGGGCGCGTTGCAAGGAAAGGGAAGTTGGGGGCAAAAGCGGGCGCGAGAAAGTTGGGAACGGGAAGCCGGGGCCGGCGATCTGTATTGCCTTCATTTGCCGGCGTCATTCGTCCGAATGCCCGGTCGTCTGCGCCCCGGAAGGACTAATGGGAGAATAGCTCATGGCGAAGGGCCCCATCGTCGATGAAGCCGGGCGCGTTCGCGAGGACCAAGGCGCCCGATATGGTTTCGATGTCAAGGCAATCCTTATGGCCGCGAGGAAGCGCCAGCGCCGGACCGGGCACAAGGTGGCATCGTTTGTGGCCAAGGAGGAATTGAGCGCGAGATCTGGCGATACCGGAGCGCTCAGGAGCGCCGGCGACTGCCGGCGGTTGCCTGCGACCAAGAGTTGTGCAAAATTGATTCCATGGACCGCGACCGTGTCATAGCCGCCTTGAAGGCGCACGAACAGGAGCTCCGGACTCTTGGCGTATTGAGCGTATCGCTGTTCGGATCAGTCGCGCGTGGGGAGGATTCGGCGCACGATGTGGATGTGGCAGTACGGCTCGGCGACAATTTCTCGGCGCCAGGTCTCAATTATTTCAGCCGCCTGAGCGATCTCGAAGGGCGCTTGTCCGGCATTCTGGGCTGCAAGGTGGATGTCATCGAAGAGCCTGTGCGCAAGAAGCGTTTTCAAATAGAGATCGACCGGGACCGTGCCCGTGCCTTCTGAAAAACCTGATCGCCGACTGGAAGATATCATCGAAAACGCGCAAGCGATTCAGCGTTACGTCGGTGGTATGGACGTAACGGCCTTCGAGGAGGACGAGAAGACCTACGATGCGGTTGAGCGTTGCCTCGAACGGATCAGCGAAGCCGCGGCTAAATTGGGGGATCTGGCCCCGTTGCTTGTGCCGGGGCAGCCTTGGCGAGAGATCAGGGCGCTCGGGAACCGCTTGCGTCACGAGTACGACGCCATCCGAGAGGACCGGCTTTGGGACATCGTGCAGATCGACATTCCGCCGCTGTGCGCCGCCTGTGCGGACGCCTTGCGGCGTTTGCGCGAGGATTGTTTGGAGGGTTGACTGGCTCGCTCGCGGCCCCGTCGGATGTTCGGGCATATTCGACCCTTAGGGTCCCGCTGGGGGCTTCAATCGGTGCGCGTCAAGGGAATTCCGGACGTCTTAATCTCCACGTCGATCTCGTCGTCGAAATAGCCTTTAGCCATGAGGAGCGCAAATACACTTCGCCTCGATAGCTCTTGATCCAATGTCGGCCCGACTGTGATCGACACGACGGGCAGTTTCCTGTCCGGCGGCTTCCTCGTCGTCATGTATGGAATAACGGTTCGGCGTGACGAACGAAAGGACAGGTTAAGATCCGGGATTGGAGCGGAGGACGAGATAATGATCCTCCATTCCTGTTCGGACTCAAAGGCTGGATGCTTGAACCGGCTCGCTGAGATGGCGGCGTTCTCGACCATTGTGGTCGCGCACATGCCGACCTGGAACATAGAGGGAGCAGAAATAAGAGCGGCATAGCGATCAAATGTACTTCTCAGTTGTTGCCTCTGATCCTCCTCGGAGTACCGAACCCTCGCAAGTTCTGTCCGAGTATCGCTCCAGCCGAAGAGCGCGACGGGAGACGGGGGAGGGGGGCCAAGCGCAGGAAGGGCCAGTTCCAATTGTTTCCGATCAAATCCGATCGAGAATCCGGAGCCCCAAGATCCGTAGGCTTTCCATTGCGTCAGGATGTCGTCCTCTGCGCAGAAGCACACTACGTATGTCTTCCTCATGCCCTTGGCGCTAAACCCGTGGTCGGCCGCCAGCGCCGCCGCCGCCAACTGCTTCTGGATAGAACCAGCGGGATTTTCTCCGGCGATCTCCTCAAGAACCTGGCGCTGGATTTCCTCGGCGTGGCGAAGCTCGGAGCTATCATTGAGGTATCGGATGTCTGTCGCCCAAAGTTGGCCAGTCGACAGAATGCCAATGAGCCCTTTTGGATCCGTGTAGTGGTAGATAACCGGCACGCCGGTCGCATCGCGACTGTCCGCAACGCGTGTCGCTTGCATCTCTAATTCGGCTTCCGCCAACTGTCTTCGGAATTGATTGTCTTGGCGCTTCTTCCGTGGCATCGCCCGTTTGAGAATAGCAAACATTATGGCGCGCGGTTCACCGGAACAGCTTCTCCAATTTCTCCAGCGCCTCTTCCAAGCGCTGCGGCTTTTCCAGCACGCCGGCGAATAAGTCGCCTTTTTCGCGGAAGCGGACGGGGGCGTTCTCTATGAAAAAGTGTTTGGGGTCGAGGCCGGGGCGGACTTCGGTCCATTCGAGAGGGGTTGCGACGGGGGCGCCGGGGTAGGCGCGGAGGACGTAGGGGGCGGCGATGGTTTTGGATTTTCCGTTTTGCAGATAGTCGAAGTAGACGCGGTTCTTCTGGCGCCTGGCGACGGAGCGGGGGGTGGTGAATAAGCCGGGTTTGCGCTGAGTGGCGATGCGGGCGATCAACTCGGCGAAGGTGCGGGTTTCCTCGTAAGTGTAATCCGTCTCGACCGGGATGTAGACGTGCATGCCATCGCCGCCGGTGGTTTTGGGATAGCCCACCAACCCGATTTCGTCGAGGATGCGCTTTACCAGGACCGCGGCGTCCACGATCATGTCGAAAGGGCAGTCCTGCGGGTCTAAATCGATCAGGATGAAGTCGGGATTTTCCAGATGCGGGGAGCGGCTCATCCAGGGGTTTTGATCGATGCAGCCGAGGTTCACCAGGTACAGCAGGCTGGCGCGGTCTTCGGCGAATACATATTTGATGGGCCGGCCGTTGTGCTCCGAAGCGATCATTTCGGTTCGCAGCCAGGGGGCGAAGGTTTCGCGCACGTTTTTCTGGAAGAAGAATTCCCGCGCGATGCCGTTGGGATAGCGCTTCAAGGATAGCGGGCGGTCCTTCAAGTGGGGCAGGATGAAGTCCGCGACCTTGGCGTAGTAATCCAGGACGTCGCGCTTGGTGTAACCTTCGCCGGGGTAGAAGACTTTGGGCAGGTTGGTGAATTTGAGCGAATGGCCGTTTAACTCAAGAGTAAGTTCCTTAGCATCCTGGGGGAATAAGTCTTCCGGTTCGGCGGCTTCGCGAGTTACTTCCCGGGCCGGCTTGTCCTCGCGGAGGCCGAGATAGACGGGCGCGCGGAGACGGCCATCGGTGGTCCAATTGGCGAACTTGACTTGCGCGACTAACTCCGGCGTGACCCAGGTGATGCCGCGATCGGGTTTGGGGCGGACGGCAAAGGAACATTTGCCGGTGATTAGTGGACCCAAACGCGCGTGCAGCCAAGCCAGGGTTTTCTGGTCGAAGCCGGCGCCGACATTGCCCACCCAGCGCAGTTTTCCATCCTCGTAGACGCCCAGCACGAGGGCGCCGAAATAATCGCGGCCGCCTTGGGGGGCGGTGAAGCCGCCGATGGCGAATTCCTGCTCGGCGACGATTTTGATTTTCAGCCATTCGCGGCTGCGCCGGGATTCGTAACAGCTCGAGGCGCGCTTGGCGACGATGCCTTCGAGGCCGTTTTCGCGGGCGGCGTCCAGCATGGCATCGCCGGCGCCGGGGAAGGCCTCGGAGATGCGCAGCGGGCCGGCGGGGGTTACGACCGCTTCGAGCAGTTGGCGGCGGAGGAGGAGATCGACCTGGCGCAAATCGTAGCCGTCCAGATAGAGGAGGTCGAAGACGTAATAAACGACGGGTGTCGAGCGGGTGAGGTGGGCGATGGCGTGGGGGTCGCTATTGGCGATGCGCGGCTGGATCAGGTGGAATTGCGAGACGCCCTTTTCGTCGAGGACGGCGATCTCGCCATCCAGCACAGCCTGTTTGGCGGCGATGTGGTGAGGGATGACGGCCAGTTCGGGGTACTGGCGCTCGCAGCGCAGGCCGCTGCGCGATTGCAGGCGGACGGCTTCGGTATCGATGAAGGCGAGGGCGCGGACGCCATCCCATTTCACTTCGAAGAGCCACTCATCGCCGCGCGGCGGACGATCGGCGAGCGTAGCTTTCATGGGCTCGATGGCGGAGGGCATCTCCGCGGGGAGGGCGCCTTTTATACTGGCGAGGTCGAGCTTCGTTTTTTTTTAGGTGGGGCAGGCGCCGTCGCCTGCCGAGGGGTTTTGCCGGCAGCCGCCTTTTGTTTGGCCGGGCGGCTGGTTTCCCAAACGCGATCGGAGGCTCCCGCGGTTTTGCGCTTGGTTTTGCGGGCGGGCAGGTTCTGCGCGATTTCTTCCTGGGTGCGGCCGGAAAGGACACTGAAGGCTTGCGCCTCGACGTCCCAGCCGGGCTGGGCGAACTGGTCGCGTTTCTTGATGATGAGCCACTCGTTGCCTTTGGGGGCCCTCTGGGCACGGCCCTTCATGTGGACGAGGGCGAAATCGCCTTGCAGTTTCTCGCCGTGCAGGCGGAATTTCAGGTCGCCGCGCGCCAGTTGCTCGGCGCCGGAGGCATCGCCCAAGAGTTCGTAGGCGCCGCGGTCCCAGAGCATGACGCTGCCGGCGCCGTAATTGCCGGCGGGAATGGTGCCCTCGAAATCGCCGTAATCGATGGGATGGTCTTCCACCATGGCGGCGAGGTGGCGCACGGTGGGATCGAGCGTGGGGCCTTTGGGGACGGCCCAGGATTTGAGCACGCCATCCATTTCGAGGCGGAAATCGTAATGCAGGCGGGTGGCGTCGTGGCGCTGCACACAAAAGTAATTGGCAGGCTGCTTGCTGGTGGCTAGGGATGGAGGCGGCTCCGGCGTATTGGCGAAGCGGCGTTTTCGGGCGTACTCTTCGAGAGGCATAAATCCCTTTACATGCCGTTATTTACATCTTACTGGCGATTGTAGTATGTTGAGAGCCAAGCCGCCCGCGAGAGTGAGGAACTGCACATATGGCATCGAGCGTTTGGAAGGGCCACCTGACTTTTGGCCTGGTTTCGTTTCCCATCCGATTGTTTAGCGCAGCGCGCAGCGAAACTATCAGTTTCAACCTGCTGCACAAAGAAGACCACTCGCGCATCAAGCAGGTGATCTATTGTCAGGCGGAAGACAAGCCGGTGCCGCGCAGCGAGCTGGTGAAGGGCTACGAATACGAAAAAGACCACTACGTGGAGATCGACGACGAAGACATCAAGAAGGTCGCGCCGAAGACCGCCAAGGTGATGGAGATTCTGGAATTCGTGAAGGCCGACGATGTGGACCCGATCTATCTGGAAAGCTCCTACTATGTGGCGCCGGACGAAGGCGGCGAAAAGCCGTACGCGCTGCTGTTCCAGGCGCTGCGCGAGTCCCGATATTACGCGCTGGCGAAAGTGGCGATGCACAATCGCGAGCACATCATTGTTCTGCGTCCGGGGCCGAAGGGGATTCTCTCGCACACCATGTATTACCAGGACGAGATCCGGCTGGTGGAGGAGTTCCGCACCGACACCAGCCTGGTGAAGGACAAAGAACTGGCGATGGCCAAGATGCTGATCTCTTCGCTGGAAGCCGATTTCGAGCCGCAAAAATACCACGACGCGTACCGCGAAAATCTGCAGAAGATGATCGAGGACAAGATCGAGGGGCGCAAGGTGGTGGCGACGCCGGCGGCGCACGTGGCGCCGGTGATCGACATCATGGAAGCGCTGAAGAAGAGCCTGGCGGAAAAGCGCAAACCGGCGCAGGTGGCGACGGCGGCGGAAGGCGAAGGCGAGGAAACGGCGGCTTCGGCAGCGGCGCCGAAGAAGCGGGCGCGAAAGACGAAAGCGGGATAATGATCCGGCAGGCGGAGCGAATGGGCGGGTTCGCGGCACTGTTGGCGCTAGGGGCAACCTGGGCTTGGGCGGCGGTGATTGGCGCAAGCGTTGCCGCGCAATCCATCACGGAAGAGCGAATCGCCGCGCTGCCGCGCGCGCAACAGGCTGCCTGGCGCGCATACCTGGCGCGTTCCGTGCGGCAGATGCGGGCGGACCGCAGTTTTCTGCAGGCCGAGCTCAAGGCGGCGGGATTGCAGGCGGAGCTGATTCCGCCGAACGGCTTTTCGGCCAGAAGCATGCCTTTGAACCGGCCGGCGGAGTGGTACGGCAGCGCGGAGGCGCGGAGAGTCGCGGATATTGTTGTGTCCTTCCAAACTCCGGCGGGAGGGTGGAGCAAGAACCTGAACCTGACGGACCACGCGCGCAGGCCGGGCGAGAGCTTCGCTCCCAACAATCTTTCGGCGCACCTGGCGCCGGGCGACTTCGACCTGCCGCACGATCCCCAATGGAATTACGTGGGAACGCTGGACAACGATGCGACCAACACGGAGCTGCATTTTCTGGCGAAGGTTGCGGCGGCGGCGAAAGACGGCGAGGCGTACCGGGGGTCGATTTTGCGCGGGATCGGGTATCTGTTGGCGGCGCAGTTTCCTAATGGCGGGTGGCCGCAGGTGTGGCCGCTGGAGGGCGGATACCACGATGCGATTACGTTCAACGACGATGCGGTTATCGAGACGCTGGAAGTGCTGCAAGGGGTAGCCGGGGGGAAGGACGAGTTTGCGTTCGTGCCGGAGAGGGTGCGGGCGCGCGCCAGGGCCAGCGTGGCTAAGGGCATCGAGTGCATCCTGGCGACGCAGATTGTGGTGAAGGGGCGGCACACGGTGTGGGCACAGCAGCACGATGCGTTGACGCTGGAGCCGGTGGCGGGGCGCAATTACGAACCGGCCGCGCAATGCGGCAGCGAGAGCGCCCGGGTGGTGCTGTTTCTGATGCGGCTGCCGCAACCGAGTCCGGCGGTGGATGCGGCGGTGGATGCGGCAGTGGATTGGTTTCGCAAAACGGCGATTTATGGGAAGGCGTACGAACGGGGCGCGGAGGGACGGCGCTTGGTGGATGCGGCGGGCGCGGGTCCGATTTGGGCTCGATTTTACGAGATTGGGACGGACCGGCCGGTGTTTGGAGACCGGGATAAGAGCATTCACGACGAGGTGAACGAGATCTCGTTGGAACGGCGCAATGGGTATAGCTGGTACAACGCGGGGGCGAAGGAAGTGTTGGATAGGCGGCGGTAAACAACCGGCGCTTGGGCGATGCCCAGCCAGCAGCCTTTATTCACCGGCTGGAGGCGTCGGGCTTTTGGGTCGGAGGGCCCAGCCGCCGGATAGCAAACCAGAGACCCAGGACAGTGATGCCGACCCCGAATAAGGAAATCGCCAGACCTTCCCGGCGGACGTTTCGCTCGTGCAGCGCGTCCTGCCCCGCCCGATAATCCGTCACTGCAATGGCCAGACCGGTCTTCACGGGAGCGGCTATCGCGGCTACGGCGAATGCGTGGACTTCAGACCGGGCCTTCACCAGGTTCTGGCGAGCTTCGGTCTGCTGTGCGATTGCCGCAGAGACCTCCATGCCGTCGGTTTGGGCAAGCGCCAGGATTTCGTCGGCCTGCTTCAACCGGTCTTGCAGGTTGCGGATCAAGCCGGCCATCTCTTCGGCAGCCTTGCCGCCCTCGGAGTCGGCAGTGTGGCACTGGCCGCACACCGCATTGGCGCCGGAGAGCATCTGGTCGCTGGTTCGTAACACGGCGTGGTTGCTGTGGCACACCACGCAGGTTCCCAAGTTCATGGCGGCGAAGGCCGCCTGGTGGGGGCTGTTTTCGAACCGTTGCTCCTCCAGCGCATGGCACATGCCGCACACCGCGCCGACGGAAGAGACCGCCGGCGGCTTGGCGCCATGGTTGCCATGGCAGGTGGCGCAGGTCGGCGCCGAAAGGTCGCCGCGTTTGGACAATTCTTCCCAGTGGACACTGGTCAGATACTCCGCATACTGATTCGTGGGGATGGAGTACTTGGCCATGTGGGCCGGGTTGGCATGACATTGCGCGCAAGTTCCGGGAACCCGCAGGGGATAGACCGGCGACAGTGGGTCCCGCACCGGCCGTATGTCGTGGACGCTGTGGCAATCGATGCAAGTGGCGACCTGGGTGTCGCCCGTCCGCAGCCGCTGGCCGTGCACGCTGGTCAGATATTCGCTGTACTGGTCGACGCGTTCCCGCGGGTTGTACTTGCGCATGACGTTGGGGTCGGAATGGCACCGCGCGCAGAGCTTGGGAACGGCTGTCCGGTCCGGAGCGCCGATGAATCCGTGGGCGGCGCTCATGGCGGCCGTGGGATCGTCGGCGTTGGGATCTCCGCCGTGGCAGTCCGCGCAGGTGAACCCCTCCTGGGAGTGGACGCTGGACGGGAAGGCCGCCGCCGGTTTCTGCAATTCCCCTTGCAGCCCGGAATGGCAGGTCAGACACGAGTCCTTCGCCGCGAGCGGAGCGGCCGCCAGCACGAGTATGAGCGCGTATCTCATCGCCAGTAACCTAAGAGGGAGAAGGTGGAGAGATAAGCCAGAAGCGTTACTCCCGCTCCCACGACCAGCTTTTTGCGCAGGGATCCGCTCCGGTTCACCGCCCACAGCGGGAGGAAGATCCATGCCAACGCGAGCACTCCAAACCCCACCAGGCCGACGAACTCGCCTTCCAGATGCAGGACGTGTCCCGGTATCAACTTAAGGGTGTAGAACGGCGCCAGGAAGTACCACTCGGGCCGGATGCCGGCGGGGGCGGGAGCAAAAGCATTGGCCTTCACGCCCAACGCCCACGGAAAGAGGGCGGCGAGCACCCCCAACACGGCCAGCACACCATACCATGCCATGAGTTCGCGCAGAAGGAAGTCCGGAAAGAAGGGGATCTCGGGCGCCTTGGTGTTCCGGAGACGGGATTGTTCCTCGACCCAGGGCGGCGTGCTGATGGCGAACTTCTGAATCAGAGCGAGGTGCAGAAGCAGGAACAGAGTCATCAGGCCGGGCAAAAGCGCCACGTGAAATCCGAAAAAGCGTGTCAGGGTCGCCCCGCCCACGGAGGAGCCGCCGCGCAGGTAGCGAGTCAATACGGGGCCGAGCCATGGAATGGTGGCCGGAATTTCCGTGCCCACCTTGGTCGCAAAAAACGAAATGGTGTTCCAGGGCAGCAGGTAGCCGCTGAACCCGAATGCCAGGGAAATCCCCAGCAGAGCGATGCCGCTGAACCACACGAATTCCCGCGGCCGCCGGTAAGCATGCAAAAAAACCACGCTGAACATGTGGATGAATGCGGAAAGGATCATCAGGTTGGCGGACCAACTGTGGATCGACCGGATGAGCCAGCCGAAGGACACCCGGGTCATGATGAATTGCACGCTCTCAAAGGCATCCTGGGGCGTTGGCCGGTAGTACACCAGCAGCAGAATACCGGTGATCACCTGGATGCCAAACAGAAACAAAGTGATGCCGCCGAAGGTGTACCAGATGGTCCCGGAGTGCACCGGCACCTTCTTATGGGTGACGTACTCCCGGATGGAGTCCAGCGCCAGCCGCTCATCCAGCCACGCCGTGAGCGTCTTCCACCGATCGTGTCCTGTCCCGGCCTGCATAGGGATAAAAGAATCGTTACGTCTGCGTAATCACTACTTCGTTCTCGCGAATATGAACGGCGTAGAGCTTCAGGGGCCGGGGCGGCGGCCCCGCCACCACCTGTCCCTGGAGGTTATAAACGCCGTTGTGGCATGCGCACCAGATCCTGGTCTGCTCGGGCTGATATTGGACGATGCAACTCAGGTGGGTGCATACGGCGGACAAGGCGCGCCACTCAGTTTGGCTGACTCGAATGAGTAAAACCGGGTTGTCGCCGAACCTCACGATCTTGCCGCTGTTCGGACTCAAATCCTCCACCTTGCCGGCGACCACCTCATTCACCGCGGCTTCCGAGACGGGAGGTGGATTCAAAAAGCGGATTACCGGGTAGATAAACGAACCCAGCGAGATCACAAATCCGCTGCCCAACAGCCAGCCAATCAGAGTGCGGCGCGGTTCCGCCGGATCCTGCGTCAAGACGCCCTCCGGTCAGCCTGGCGGCGTTTATTATTTGAGTGTCCCAACATAAGCGACAATATTGTCCTTCGATTCGCCGTTGACGCTTCGGACAGGCGGCAACCCCGGTTGTTGAAGTCCACGTTCACCATGTTCGCGGTCTTCGGAGGGGCCATGCCGGTGACCATTATCGCACTTCGCCCTTGCCTGTGGATGGGGCTTTATGCAAATGATTGCCAACCCCTACGACGCTTTACAGATCGAGGGCAATTACTTCGTGATCCAGGATGAAGGGGAGGGTGAGGGAGACGGCGCCGGGGGCGTACTGCACGGCGGGCTCGGTTCCGCTCACCAGGAGGTGGACGGCCTGGGGGCACGCGGATGACCACCTTTTGCGGCGGGGTGGGAATGAACTCGCGGATGGGGCCTTTCATCATCATGGAGTTGGTGAGATTCACCAGGTGAACGGTCATGGAATCCTTCTGGCGCCAGATGGTGACGTCGAGCGTGCCGGGGCCGGTGACGGTGACGGGGCGGGGCTCATTGGCGGCCCAATCGACCGCGTTGCGCAGCAGCTTGCCGTGATCGGGCGAGAGGACTTCCCAGAAGGTGCGGTCGATGTCCCAGGGGAAGTAGACCACGCGGCCTGGGCCCACCTGGCGCAGGAAGACTTCGGGAATATCGGTCTTTTCAACGCGCGGATAAACTTCCTCCATGGGCAGGTCGGGATAGGACGGAATCAGCGTGAGCGGCGGATGGGGATAGCTGCCGATGGTTTTGGTATGGACGCGCGAGACGCCGTTGATGATGCGGGGCGCGTCTTCGAGGCCGGCCAGGAGGGGGTGGGGACCATCCAGCCGCAGATAGGAATTCTGCATGCGGGCATCGATGGCGCCATCGAAGGATGCGCCAAATAAATCGGCCAGGCCGAAATCCTTGCGGCGCACGCCCCATTCATCGTAGAGGGATGTTTCGTGGGTGGCGACGATGCTGCCGCCGTTTTCGACGTATTGGCGGAGCTGGCGGCACTGGGCCTCCGACAGGGCCGCGATATTGGGAAGGATGAGAAGGCGGAAGGGCGCGATGTGGGCGGGATCGAGCAGCCGATCGTGAACCATCTCGAAGGGGATGCGGGCTTCGATGAGGGCCTGGTAATAGCCGAGGGTGTGATCCTCGACTTTCGGGCGGCCCTGGGCGGCGCCATAGAATTGCGCGGTTTGCTGCGAGTAGACCATGGCAACGCGCGCCAGCGGCGCTTCGTTGCGCAGGTAGCGCTGGTGGCGGAAGTGCCAGGCGTAAAGGTCTTCGACCGGCTGAAGCCAACGGCGGTCGTAGAGCGTGCCGGAGAATTTGGTGAACCAGGGACGCAGGCCGTTGGCAATGCCATCGAGCGCCCAGAGGCGCACTTCGGGAGCGCTCTGCACGGAATCCTTCCAGCGGTAAGTCTCCTCGACCCCCACGCTGAAGATGCCGCCGATGGGCTTGCGGCCCATGGTGGAGCGGTACTCCTTGCCGTTTTTGCCATTGGCCCAAGGGGCGGCGAGACCGCTGCGCGCCTGGCGATCGGCGAACAGGATGGGCGCGGTTTCGCCGATGGTTTTCATGTCGAGATTCGCGAGCGCGCCGCCGCCGGTGTTGGGGATGTAGCAGGCGGCGGGGTTGATTTTGCGAATCTCGGCGTCCCATAGATGCCAGAGATCGAAGAGGCGCTGCTGGCGCCAGGCGATGTAGGCGCGGCGGCTGGGATCCTGCGGGTTGCCGGTGCGCGGCAGATCCATGCCGCTCACCTGGCGGAAATTCTCCTGGCAGTGCCGGCAATAGCACATGCCGGACCCGGACCAGCGATTGCTGAAGATGCCATCCACTTGATAGAGCGAGACAATCTCGCGCGTCACCTGGGTCATGAAATCGAAATTGTAAGGGCCCAGCGCGCAGGTGACCCACAGGCCGGGCGACGCCCAGTGGCGGCGCTTTTGGCCATTGGCTTCGACGGCGATCCAATCGGGATGGGCGTCGTAGACGTCCTGGTGGACGGCGTGGGGATCGGTGCGGGCCACTACCACCATGTTGAGTTTGCGGCAGCCGGCGACCAGGTCGCCGAAGGGATCGGTGTTGCCCATCCAAGGGGTTTTGTAGTGGAGAGGCACTTTGGTGGGATAGTAGGCCACGCAGCCGCCGGCGCTGAGACAGGCGGCGTCGGAATGGGTGCGGCGAAAGTAGTCGAGCCAGAAGTTGAGATCGTAGCGGCCGGGGTCGTTTTCCACCAGGGTGAGCTGGGCCCAGCGCATGGGTTTATCGAACCAGGGTGGGGGATCGGCGGGGCTGGCGGCTGCGTTGGAAGCGGCGGCGGCCGCGGCGATCCCGAAAAACTCCCGGCGGGTGGATGGCATTTCCCCAGGGTAGCGCCGTTCGGAAAGGCGCGCGGTTGTAGAATCAGACCAAATGCGTTTCCCCCATACACGACGCCAGTTCCTGGCGATGCTGCCGGCGGCAGCGGCCTTGGCGCAGGCGAAAGCACTGAAGATTGCGGCGGTGGAAGTGTGGGAATTGCGCGGGCATCGCGAGGCGGTGCGCGGGGTGAGCCAGCAGTATCAGGTAAACCCGCTGGATATTTACGAGGAGCTGCAGCCCAAGCCATATGCCGATTCGGCGACGCCCACGACGGCGCGGATTCCGGTGAGCGCCTTTTACCTGAAAATCAAAACCGACGAAGGCGCGGAAGGGCTGTACGGGCCGATCGATAAAGAAGCGGCGATTGTGGTGGACGAGCAGTTGAAAGCATTCCTGATGGGCAAGGATGCGCTGGCGCAGGAGAAACTTTGGGACCAGCTTTACCGCTCGAACCGGCACGCGCGGCGGGGCGCTTTCCTGATGGCCATCAGCGCGGTGGACAACACGCTGTGGGATTTGCGGGGGCGGTATTTCAAAACGCCGGTGTACCGTTTGCTGGGAGGGCCCACGCGGCCTTCCATCGAAGCGTACGCGAGCTGCCTGGGATATTCGCTGGAACCGGACAAGGCGCGGGCGCGCGCGGTGCAACTGAAGAAGGAGGGCTACCGGTATCAGAAGTGGTTTCTGGCGAATGGGCCGGGGGATGGGCCGGAAGGGATGCAGAAGAATGTGGAGTTGGTGAGGATGCTGCGCGAGGCGGTGGGCGACGAAACGGAGCTGATGTTCGATGTTTACAGCGGTTGGGACCTGGGGTACGCGCTGGAGTGGGCCAAACAGGTGGAGCGGTACCGGCCGCGGTGGATCGAAGAGGCCACGCAGGCGGAGAAGATCGACAGTTTCGCGCAACTGCGCAAGGGGACGTCCATCCCGGTGGCGTCGGGCGAACACATTCAGGGGCGCTGGGAAGTGTACGACTATCTGAAGGAGAATGCCTTGAGCGTGGTGCAGTGCGACCCGGAATGGTGCGGAGGGACATCGGAGCTGCTCAAGATCTGCACGCTGGCTTCGGTGTTCGACGTTCCGGTGATCCCGCATGGGCACAGCCTGCACGCGGCGCTGCACGCGATTGCCAGCCAATCGCCGGCAGTGTGCCCGCTGGCGGAGTATCTGATTCTGAAGATGCAGTCTTATTATCATTTCGAAAAGACGGCTCCGGTGCCGCAGCGCGCGCATTTTGCTTTGCCGGAAGGGCCGGGGTACGGAATCGAGCTGGACGATGCGAAGGTAGAGGGGCGGGCGTTGATGAAATGGGCGTGAGGGTCAGCGGTCCAGCGCGCCGAGGAATTCGCGGAAGCGGCGGCGGCTGACTTGCAATTCTTGACCGTGTTTCATGGCGATTTCGCCGGAGCCTTCGGGGAGCGGGTGGACTTCGGATCCGCGGCGACGCGCGCGATTTCGCGATGCGCGCCGACAGTTGCCGAGCCGCACCCACAGCAGCCGGGCTGCCGGGGCCTTCGAATACAACGTCACAAAGTCGTCGTCCTTGGAGATGACCACAAGTCCCTTCTCGGAGGCATACTGCCAGATATCCGAGTCGGTTTCGTTGCGCAGACCAATGTCCGTGACGTGAACGGCTTCTACTCCGAGGTTCTCGGATATAAAGCGGGCCAGTGCCGGAGGAAGTTGGTTATCGACAAGAAATTTCACGCCGAGAGGAGGACGGAGTGGTCCGTCTGACGAGCGGCATATTCAATGGATGCAAAGATGTCTTCCCGCTCCAGGTACGGATAGTCCTGTAGAATCTCATCGAAACTTGCTCCATTACTCAGCAGCTCCAGGATATCCGTTACGCGAATTCTCATGCCGCGAATACACGGGCGCCCGCCACACTGGGCGTCATTTATCGTGATTCGACTCAGGCGGCTGTGCGTCATGGCGTCTTAAATCCGTTTAGCGCTTTTGGCGGGTATCAAACACCCGCGTCATCCCGCCTTCAACACCTTTTCCGCGTTCATCGCGCCCTCGGGCGATTCCTCGTGTTTGAACATCAGATACAAATCCCGCCCTGTCGCCAGCAATTCGCGGGCGCGCGCAGTGAAGGCATCGATGTCCGCCTCCGAGTAATCGGGCTTGCGGAGCCGGTAGTAGACGAAATCGGCCGTGATCACCTCGGGAACTTCCAGCTTTTCGGATTCCGCCAGGCAGAGCGAAATATTGCGCCGGCGCAGCTCCTCATAGACCGGCTCGGCGAGCCAGGAAGCGTGGCGGAACTCGAAGGCGTAGCGCATGCCTTCGGGGAGCAGCGCCAGATAATCGCGCAGCAGGGAGACGTCGCACTTGAGGTTGGGCGGCAATTGGAACAACACCGGCCCCAGGCGGCGCGAGGTGCGCAGCGGGTCGATGGCTTTCAGGAAAACCTCGGTCGCCTGCGCGGCGTTCTTGAGGCGCAGGATGTGGGTGATCCGCATATTGGCCTTGACGGCGAAGACGAAACCGGGAGGGGTGGATTCCACCCAGCCTGCCAGCGTGGCCGTTGCGGGCAGGCGGCGAAACGTGTAATTGATCTCGACGCAGTTCAGGCGGCCCGCGTAGTGCTTCAGGAACTGGTTGGCCGGCAGCCTGGCCGGATAGAAGGCCGGCTTCCACGACGCGTACGCGAAGCCGCTGGTTCCCGCATACAACTGTGCCATGGCTTATCATTATCTCTGGCCGGAGGCCGCAATGCTCGTCCACATTCTCGTAAGCTGGCTGGTTGGCGCCCTGGCGCTCTGGATTGTCGCGCAGATCATTCCGGGCATCCAGGTGCGCGGTTTCGGCGACGCGCTTCTCGCCACCATCGCGATCGCAATCGTCAACGGCACCATCGGGCCCATTCTCAGGTTCCTGGCGTTTCCGATCACCTTCGTGACGCTGGGCCTGTTTCTGCTGGTGATCAACGCGCTGCTGCTGAAGCTGGCGTCGCTGATCACTCCGGGTTTCAAAGTGCGGGGCTTTCTGTCCGCGGTGTTGGGCTCGCTGGTGCTGACGCTTCTGACGGAGTTGCTGCGCCGCGTGGTGTACCTGTAGTGCATACACCCGAAACCGCCGAAGATCTGGCGGAAACGCTGCGCCGCTACGCGCTGCACATCCGCACCATTCGCCTGCAGGGCGCGGGCACGAAGGGGCTGATGGCCGGCCCGCTGGAACGGGTGGACGAAACCGTGACCACCAGCGGTTTGCGGCGCGTGCTGGATTACGAGCCGCACGACCTGACCATCAGCGTGGAAGCGGGCCTCCCGTGGAGCGAATTTTCGGCGCTGCTGGAGGGCAACCGGCAGATGGTCCCGCTGGATCCGCCGTTCCGCGCGGGGGCGACGGTGGGGGGGGTGATCGCGGCGAACACCAGCGGGCCGCGGCGGAGGCTATACGGGACGGCGCGCGATTGCGTGATCGGAATGACCTTCGCCACGCTGGAGGGCAAACTGGTGCGCAGCGGCGGGATGGTGGTGAAGAACGTCGCGGGGCTGGATATGTCGAAGCTGCTGATCGGGTCCTTCGGCACGCTGGCGGCCATCGCGGTGGTCAACTTCAAACTCTCGCCGGCGCCCGAAGTGGAGCGCAGTTTTCTGATCTCCTTCGATTCGCTGGCGGTGGCCATGGCGGCGCGCGACCGCATCCTCGCCGGCGCGCTGCAGCCGGCGGCCATCGACCTGCTGAACCCGCGCGCCGGCGCGACGCTGGGCAACCCGGCGTGGCTGCTGGCCATCCGCGCCGGCGGCAACCAGGACGCGGTGGACCGGTACGAGCGGGAATTGAGCCCGCTGGGCGCCGCCCTGGCTTTCGAAGGCGGCGAGCACGACGCCCTGTGGCGCCACATCGAAGACTTCACGGGGGGATTCCTGGCGCGGCACGAAGATTCCGCCGTGGTGCGCGCCTCGTGTACCCTGAAAGAGTTGGAACGCGTAATGGCTTCTTTCGATGGCGCGGCGCTGGCGCGGGCCGGTTCGGGCGTGTGCTACGGGTACTTCGAAGAGTGCGCCGGAGCCGCCGACTGGGCCGCGGCGGCAGCCGGCAAGGGATGGAAAGCGGTGGTGGAATTCGCGCCCAACGAGCGCAAGAGCGAATTCGATTTATGGCCCGCTCCCGGCGCGGATTTCGAACTCATGCGCCGCGTCAAGAACCTGTTCGATCCTGAGAACCTGTTAAACCGTGGCCGACTCTACAACCGTCTGTGAAAAATCCGGACCGCGCCAGTTCGACCTGGATCGCTGCGTGCATTGCGGCCTGTGCCTGAACGCGTGCCCCACCTACCGGGAGCTGGGGCTGGAAATGGATTCGCCGCGCGGGCGCGTGTACCAGATGGTGCAGGTGGCCGCGGGCGCGCCCATCACGCCGTCTTACCGGGAACACATCGGCCTGTGCCTGGCTTGCCGCGGGTGCGAATCGGCGTGCCCCTCGGGGGTGCCGTACGGGCGCATGGTGGAGGACGCGCGCGCGGAAATCGAAAGCCGTGCGCGCCGCGGAGGGTTGGCGGGATGGACGCGCCGTTTCCTGTTCGGCACGGTGCTGGAATCGCGCTCCTGGCTGAGCGTCTTCGGCACGCTGCTTTACCTGTTCGAGGCCAGCGGCCTGAAGCTGATGGTGCGCGGGCTGGCTTCGCTCAAACTGCTGGGACGGATGGGAGACCTGGCGCAGCTCGCGCCGTCGGCCGAGCCGCCGTTCTTCTTCAGCCAGATTGGCCGCACCTTCGCGCCGCGGGGAGAACGCAAATATCGCGTGGCGTTTTTGGCCGGCTGCATCGCCAACGTCTCTTTCGCGCGGCTCAACGAGGCCACCATCCGGGTGCTGCAGCGCAACGGCTGCGAGGTGGTTACGCCGGAGGGTCAAGGCTGCTGCGGCGCGCTGCACCTGCATTGCGGGCTGCGCGGCGACGCCCGCAAACTGGCGCGCCGCAACATCGATGCGGTGCTGGCCGGCGAATACGACGCCATCATCACCAACGCCGCCGGCTGCGGCTCCACGCTCAAAGAATACGACGCGCTGCTGGAGGACGACCCCGAATACGCCGGCCAGGCGCGGCGGTTCTCGGCCCTGATGCGCGACGTCACCGAGTTTCTGGCTTCCATCGAATTGAACCCGGCGATGAAGCCCATCCACGCCATTGTCACCTACCAGGATTCCTGCCACCTGGCGCACGGGCAGAAGATCCGGTCTGCGCCGCGCAAACTGCTGGCGGCGATTCCCGGGCTGACGCTGCGCGAAATGGCGGGCGCGGATCTGTGCTGCGGCAGCGCCGGCGTTTACAACGTGGTGGAGAACGAAATGGCCATGCGGATTCTGGCCGGCAAAATGGAATCGGTCAACGCCAGCGGCGCCAATATCGTGGCCACCGCCAACCCCGGCTGCATGTTGCAACTGCAAACTGGCGCGCGGCTGTACGGCACGGGGCAGCGGGTGATGCACGTGGTGGAATTGCTGGACCGCGCCTATTCGCCGGCGCCTTAATAACCCCAGGTCCGGGGGTCCTACAACTTGGCCTGCGCCTGCCCCTGCCCCACACTGCCCCACTGCCCCACTTGCCGTGACGTGCGCGCTGCTACATTAAATAGGTGCTGGATCTTTTCCTGGCGGCCCTGCTGGCCGGCTCGCTCGTCTATTGCGTGCTCACCGTCATTGCCGCCATCCGTTATCGCGCGGTAAGGCTGGCGCCAGCTTCCGCCGCGCCGCCTATCAGCGTACTCAAGCCGCTGGCGGGAATCGACGACGGGCTGGAAGAGAACCTGCGCACTTTTTTCGAACAGCGCTACCCGGCGTTCGAGATCCTGTTCGCGGTGCGCAGCGCAAAAGACCCCGCCGCGGCGCTGGTGGAAAGCATGCGGGCGCACTACCCGAACGTGCCTTCGCGCCTCATCGTAACCGGCGAGGCGCCTTATCCCAACGCCAAGGTCTTCAGCCTGGACCGCATGCTGGCGGCGGCGCGCTACAGCCTGGTGGTAATGTCCGACAGCGACGTGCGGGTGAGCGCCGGCATGCTGGAAACGATTGCGGCCGAATTCGCCGATGGGCATCTGGGGCTCGCCACCTGTCCTTATCGCGCGGTGCCAGGCCACAGTTTCTGGTCCACGCTGGAAGCTCTCGGGTTGAATACCGAGTTCCTTTCGGGAGTGCTGGTGGCGCGCATGATGGAGGGAATGAAGTTCGCGCTTGGCCCCACCATCGCGGCGCGGCGCGAGGCGCTGGCGGCGATTGGCGGTTTCGATGCGGTGAAGGATTTTCTGGCCGAAGATTTCGTGTTGGGCAAGCTGGCGGCGGAGCGCGGCTTCGGCGTGATTCTCTCGTCCTGCGTGATCCAGCACCGCATCGGCGCGCAGCCCTTCGGCGCCAACCTGCGCCATCGCCTGCGCTGGAACCGGAGCACGCGCCGTTCGCGTCCGGTGGGCTACATTGGGCAGCTCCTGACGAACCCGCTGCCGCTCGGGATTCTGTTGTGGGCGGCCCATCCGGCATGGTGGCCGGCCATCACGGCGGCTTTGATGTTCCGCGCGGCGGCCGCCTGGGCCACGGCCGGCCACGTACTGCGCGATCCGCTCACGGCGCGCCTGTTCTGGCTGCTTCCCGTGCAGGACCTGGCGGCTTTTCTGTGCTGGCTGCTGGGCTTCTTCGGCAACACGATTCTATGGCGCGGGCGCAAATACTACGTGCTCTCCGATGGCCGTTTCGAGCTGCTGCGATAACCCGCCGCCCATATGCGGCTACAATGGTCCGCATGAACCGGCTTGAAGAACTGCGCCGGCGCCACGCCGCCGCCGAACAGGGCGGGGGAAGCGAGCGCCGCGAGCGCCAGCACAAAGCAGGCAAACTTTCCGCGCGCGAGCGCATCGAGCTTCTGCTGGACGAAGATTCTTTCGAAGAGCTGGACAAGCTGGTCACGCACCGCTGCCGCGATTTCGGCATGGAGGAATCGAACGTGCCGGGCGATGGCTTCGTCACGGGATACGGACGCATCGACGGACGGCTGGTCTACGTGTTCGCGCAGGACTTCACGGTCTTCGGCGGCTCGCTTTCCGAAACCAACGCGCTGAAGATTTGCAAGATCATGGACCTGGCGCTGAAGACCGGAGCGCCGGTGATCGGGCTGAACGATTCCGGCGGGGCGCGCATTCAGGAGGGGGTGGTTTCGCTGGCCGGTTACGCCGATATCTTTCTGCGCAACACGCTGGCGAGCGGGGTGATCCCGCAGATCTCCGCCATCATGGGGCCGTGCGCCGGCGGGGCGGTGTACTCGCCCGCCATCACGGATTTCGTTTTCATGGTGGACCAGACCAGCTACATGTTCGTGACCGGGCCGGACGTGATCAAGACCGTGACCCATGAAGACGTCAGCAAGGAACAACTGGGCGGCGCCGTAACGCACAACTCGACGAGCGGCGTGGGACACTTCAACGCGGCGGGCGATGAAGAATGCCTGCGCATGATCCGCGAGCTGATCGGCTACATTCCGCAGAATAACCGCGAAGACGCGCCGCGGCGCGTCTCGGGTGATCCGATCGGCCGCATGGACGCGGCGCTCGATACCGTCGTGCCGCAAGATTCGAGCCTGCCCTACGACATCAAAGACGTGATTCACCGGGTGGTGGACGACGGCGAATTCTTCGAAGTGCACGAGCATTACGCGCGCAATATCGTGGTGGGTTTCGCGCGCATGGATGGGCGCTCGATCGGGATTGTGGCCAACCAGCCGGCATTTCTGGCCGGCTGCCTGGATATCGATTCGTCGGTGAAGGGGGCGCGCTTCGTGCGCTTTTGCGACGCCTTCAATATCCCGATCCTGACGTTCGAGGACGTGCCCGGCTTCCTTCCGGGCACCGCGCAGGAGTTCGGCGGCATCATCCGGCACGGCGCCAAACTGCTGTATGCTTTCGCCGAAGCCACGGTGCCGAAAATCACCGTGATCACGCGCAAAGCCTACGGCGGCGCGTATTGCGTGATGGGCTCGAAGCACATCCGCACGGACATCAACCTGGCGTGGCCCACGGCGGAAGTTGCGGTTATGGGTCCGGAGGGCGCGGTGAATATCGTGTACCGGCGCGAACTGGCCGCGGCGGCCGACAAAGACGCCGTGCGCCGGCAGAAGACCGAGGAATTTCGCGAACGTTTCGCCAACCCGTTCGTGGCCGCCGAGCGCGGCTACGTGGACGACGTGATCGAGCCCCGCGAAACGCGGCCGCGCGTGATCCGCGCTTTGCGCATGCTGGAAAACAAGGTGGACACGATGCCCAAGAAAAAGCACGGGAACATCCCGTTGTAAATCGTGCCGGGGATTGTTTCAGGGCTGTTCGGCTTCCAGAAGGCTTTCCAGTTCGGGAAGGGCAGCCGCGTCTTTCTGTCTTCCGGTGGCGCGTTTCGCGCGGATGAGAGCTCGCAGATCCAAAGCCGCGACTCGCCGCGCGAATGCCTCGGCGGATCGGACGTAATAAATGTCCAGATCGTCAGTGAGCCGCGCGCTTCCGTGGAGCGCTGCCGCCACCCCGCCGATAATTACGAACTCTACGCCGCCATCGCACAGCGCCTGAAGCGCCGATTCGAATTCCATCAGGAGCGCCTGCGCGCCACGCCGCGCACTTTAGCGATCGCCTTCGCGGCCCGTTCCAGTTTGCGCAGCCTCTCTTCGGGGGTAAGCCGCAACTGTTCGATCAGCATCGTCAAATCGATTCCGTAGTTCCGCGCAGCCTCGATGCGGCTTCCCGGCGGCGGATTTCGCAGGCGGTATTCCGCCGCCGCGAATCGGTCCGGCGTCAAAGCCGCAAAGTCTTTCACGCTCCCATTCTCCCGCCTTGCCAGGATTGACCTATGAGGGCCCTCGCATGGGTCCTGCTGCTGGCGCTGTGTGCCGGCGCGCGGGAGCGCTATGCGGTGGATTGGAACCGGACGGCGCCGGAGATTCTGGATCGTTTCGCGGCGCTGCTGCGCGTCGATTCCTCCAACCCGCCGGCGCGCGCCAACCTGGTGGCGCATTACTCCGGGGGCCGAAGGCGAGCGTTACCGGCCCGGCGGGCACGGGCGAAGGCGGCGCGCATGCGGACAACGAGCGCATCGGCGAGCGCGCCATGGTGCAGTTAGTGGAGTTTCTGTGGCGGGCGGCGCTGGCCGCCGGGCCAAGCTTGGGATGGTGTTTCAGGCGGCAATAAAGGAGACGTTCATGGGGCCGGGAACGGCTTCCCCATGCTCCAGCCGATCTGCGATCAATCGCAGCGCCAGCGCTTGCACGGCCGCCGTCGCCTGCCTCCGGGTTCGTCCATATGCGGTTACGCCCGGCAGGGCCGGGATGTCCGCCAGCCAGCGGCCATCCTCTTCGCGGTAATATTCGATGGCCAAAGAGAAGCCGGTCGAAGACTTCGGCATGAATCCATCATGCCATTAATTAATTCGCAGATTGCGAGCGGCGCTGGCCGCCGCCGCCAGCCTCGAATGAGAAGCTGCGCATGGAAAGGTTTCCGTACTGGAAACCCTCGAAGATGGTCTGGACGGGCTCTTCGGGAAAAGCCGCGCCGAGCGTGACAAAGAGGGGGTCGAAGTGTTCGCTCGTGGGCGCGGCCCAATCGGCGTCGGGAGCGAGCTCGCGGTAGGCGAACAACTCGTCGAAATTGCCGGACGCCGCGCGCTCGGCAACCCAGGCATCGAACCGGGCCGCCCACCCGTCCACGGCCGCGTCTTTACCGGCGAAATGCACGCGGCGCAGATTGTGGACGATGCCGCCGCTTGCGGCGACCAGGATGCCTTCGTCGCGCAGCGGCCGCAGGGCGCGTCCCAAATCGAAGATGGCCCGCGGAGGCGCATCCGGCCGCGACCCCTACAATGATTACTCCTCTTTTACTACGACGACGGTGATTTCCGCCGTAACGTCCTTGTGCAGGCGCACCGGCACTTTGTATTCGCCCAACTGCTTGATGGGCTCGTCCAACTGGATCTTGCGCCGGTCGATGGTATAGTTTTTGGCGGCCAGGGCGTCGGCCACGTCCTTGGCCGTCACCGAACCGAACAACTGGTCGTTTTCGCCGGCTTTTTGCGTGATGGTCACGGAAACGCCGGTCATGAGCTTGGACAGGTCTTCCGCCTCGCTCTTCTGCTTGACTTCCTTGCGCAGGTGGGACTGGCGCTCCTGCTCGACGATTTTGCGGTTGGCGTCCGTGGCCGCGACGGCCAGTTTCTTGGGCAGCAGGAAATTGCGGGCGTAGCCGGGGGCGACCTTGACCAGTTCGCCGCGGCTGCCCAGGTTATCGATGTCTTCTCTCAATATGACTTCCATGGTTTCCTCCCGCCTTAGAACGATGCCGCAAACGGCAGCAGCGCGATGTTGCGCGCCTTTTTGATGGCGTCCGTGAGGCGCCGCTGGTGCGGCGCGCAGACTCCCGAGATGCGGCGCGGAATAATTTTGCCGCGCTCCGCCACGAAAGCATGCAGGGTCTTCACGTCCTTGTAGTTGATGTCGTCAATCTTCTCGACGCAGAAGCGGCATACTTTTTTGCGCCGGAAATATTGTTTTTTCTGGGTGACGACGGCCTTGTCGCCGCCGGTGGGCCGCTGGCCCGCGCTGCCCGGTCTTCCTTTGGATTCCGCCATGGGATTACGCCTCCTTCGGTTGGCCCGGCATGGCCGGCGCCTCAGTCATTTGTTGAGCCAGCGAGGGCTGTGCGGGAGCGGCCACCGCGGGCTGCCGTTCGGCGCGCCGCGCGGACCGCTTGTCGCGATCTTTCTTGCGCTTTTCGAGACGCTTCAGGGTCTCGTCGATGCGCACCGTGAGGAACTTCAGCACCGCGTCGGAGACGCGCAGGCGGCGCTCGAATTCGTGCACCATTTCCGGTCCGGCGGAAAACTGCATGAGCACGTAGGTGCCTTCGCGGTACTTATCCACTTTGTAGGCCAGCCGGCGCTTGCCCCACTTTTCGACTTTGTCTACGGTAGCGCCGGCGGCCGTCAACTGCGTCCGCAACTGCTCGACGAATTGATCGACCTCTTCTTCCGGCACATCCGGTTTGATGATGAACAGCTCTTCGTAAATCCTCATGCTTCCTCTTCTGTTAAGCCTGGGGCGCGACGATTGAATCTCGTCATGGACTTTTCGACGCCTTCGGCAATTATGGAACGGACCGCATCGGCCGCATAGCCGATGAATCCGTCCAATTCCTTCCTCTGCGAGCGCGCCATCGGCGCCAGCAGATAATCCGTCCCGCTGCGCAGCGGGTGGCCGGGGTGAACCCCCAACCGGACCCGCGTAAATTCGTTCGTTCCCAGGCTGGCGATGACGCTCTTCATGCCGTTATGTCCGGCGGCCGAGCCCTTCGGTTTAATCTTCAACGCCAACCAGCCCAAATCCAACTCGTCGTATACCACTACCAGGCGCCCGATTTCGATCGAGTGCTTTTGCATCAGCGGCGCGAGCGCTTCGCCGCTGCGATTCATAAACGTCTGCGGCTTGGCCAGCATCACCGCACGCCCGTCGATTTCGCCCACGCCGACGAGCGCCCTGGAATCCTTGCGGTTGACGCGGATACCCTGCCGCTCCGCCAGCCGGTCCAGCGTGAGAAACCCCATGTTATGCGGCGTGAGCGCATACTCCTCGCCCGGGTTTCCCAGACCGGCCACCAGGAACATGGGGCGCTACTTCTTCTTGCCCTTTTCCTCGACCGCTTCTTCTTCCTTCTTGCCCTTTTTGATGACTTCGGGCTCGACCGCCGCGGGGGCTCCGGCCACAGGGGCGGCAACGGCTTCCGGCGCGGCGACTACTTCTTCGGCGCGCATGGAGACGGCGTGCGCGATCACCGTATCGGCCGCGCTCACCAGTTTCATGGAGCCGGAAAGCCCGACGTCGCTCGCGCGCTTGCTTTGGCCGATCATCAGTTCGCTCACATCGATCGTGAAACCTTCCGGAATTTCGTCCGGCAGGCATTCGATTTCGATGGCGCGCGTGATGACTTCGAGCAGGCCGCCTTGCACTTTGACGCCCGCCGCTTCGCCTTCGGTATGCACGGGAACCGTGACGCGGATGCGCTTGGTGAGGTCGATGCGCTTCAAGTCGGCATGCAGCAGGGTGCCCTTGAGCGGGTCCACCTGCTGATCCACCACCATCACGGGGGTGCTTTCGCCGCCCTGGATGGCCAGCGTGAAGATGGTGTTATAGCCGGTATTGCTGCGCACGATTTTGAGGATCTCGCGCGGATTGACCGCGATGCTGACGGGATCCTGGTAAGCCCCGTAAACCACCGCTGGAATCTGCCCCGCGCGGCGGGCGCGGCGGGCTTCATTCTTGCCGCGCGAGGTACGCACCTCGGCGGTCACCGTAATATCTTTTCGCAAAGTTCGATCTCCTTAAAACAGGTTCGAAGTCCGTTCACCCTCGGGGGGTTAGACGTGGGTTCGAAAGCCTAAATAAACAGCACGCTTACGGAAGTTTCTTCATGGATCGACCGGATGGCTTCCGCCAATAGTTTGGCGATCGATAAGGTTCGGATTCTTCCGCACTCTCTTTTCTGTCCCGTCACCGGGATGGAATTCGTCACTACTACTTCCTGCAAACAGGATGCCTGGATCCGCTCGACCGCCGGACCGGAGAGCACCGCGTGGGTGGCGCAGGCCGAAACGCTCGCGGCCCCTTTTTCCATCAGGGCTTCGGCGCCTTTTACCAGCGTCCCCGCCGTATCGATCAGGTCGTCCACCAGCAGGCAGTGCCGGCCGTTGACTTCCCCGACCACGTTCATCACTTCGGCGACGTTGGCCTCTTCCCGCCGCTTATCGATAATGGCCAGCGGCGCGTTGAGGCGCTTCGCAAAAGCGCGGGCACGCTCCACGCCCCCCGCATCCGGCGATACCACCGTCATATCGGGAACGTTGAGCGACTTGAAATACTCGATCATCACGGGCGAAGAAAACAGGTGATCGACGGGAATATCGAAGAACCCCTGGATTTGCGCCTCAGGCAGATCGAGCGTCAAAACCCGATCGGCCTCCGCGGTTTCCAGCAGCGCGGCCACCAACCGGGCCGAAATCGGCACCCGCGGTTTATCCTTGCGGTCTTGCCGCGCGTACCCATAATAGGGTAACACTGCCGTGATGCGCTCCGCCGAAGCGCGTTTCAGCGCGTCGATCATGAGCAGCAGTTCCATCAGGTTGCGGTCCACCGGGGTGCAGGTGGGCTGGATCACGAAAACGTCGGCGCCGCGCACGTTTTCCTGAATCTGCAAGTAGATTTCGCCGTCGGCGAACTGCCGGATCATGGCCCGGCCCTGGTCTACACCCAGGTTGTCGCAAATTTCCCGGGACAATTCGGGATTTGCGTTTCCGGTGAATATCTGCAAACGGTCGTGAGTCATCGCACGTATGGGCTTTGCGCTGGCCATGTTTCGAAGTTTCGGGAGCCGCGGTGGGACAATACCGGCTTTGCACACAATCCCCTGCCCACCAATGCGACTGGAAATAAACATTTTATTTTGTTGGGGATTCCGTTGTCAAACGGCGCCCCGACCCGGCCGATTCACTTTCGTTAGCGGAAGGGCGTTGCCGTGCGGCGGATTGACGGCGCGGACTTGCGCCGCCTAGAGTAACGGGAGCGGGCATGTACGTTCCTTCCAACACCTTGGCGCCGCCCGGCGAAGGCGCACGCACGCGAACGCCGGCGCGGGCCGCAAGCATGCCGGCGCTGTGCGTCGTGGTGCTGATTGCCGCCTTTTTCAGCCTGGCCATGCAGATTGGGTTTTGGCGGACCGTGGGAATGGGCCCCGGGTTTGAATCCATATCCGTCGCCAAAAGCCTGGCACTGAAAGGAACCTTCGCCGATCCATTTGACGGGCCCACCGGTCCAACCGCGCATCTGGCGCCTCTGTGGCCCTTCGTGCTGGCCGGCATGTACCGCGCCGCGGGCAGCGAGGCACACTTTCGCGTCATGGCGTTCTCCGTTACGATCGTGCTGCATGCGCTCAACGTGTTGTTCCTGTTTCTACTCGCTCACGAGTTATTGGGGAATTGGCTGAGCCGGTATTGCACCGTGGCGCTGGCGCTGATGGTTCCTTTGTACCAGGTAATTCCGCCCTCGGATGCGATCTGCGTCTCGGCGGGGCTGCTCGCTTTCTGGCTGCTGGCCCGGCGCCGCAGGCTGATCCTCTGCGGGCTGTTTGGCGGGTTACTGCTTCTGTTCAGCCCAGCGGTGCTGTTCATACTGGCGCCCATCGCGGCGTATGAGTGGAAACGGGTGAAAGCGGTAGGCGTATTTCTGGCGATTGCGCTCGTGGTGATCCTGCCCTGGGAGATCCGGAATTACTCGGTCTTTCACAAAGTATTCTTCATCCGCGACAACCTGGGGCTGGAACTGGATGTCTACAACAACGACTGCGAGATCCATGGGACCGGGGGGTGCGTCCCTCACCCGATGCTGAGCGCGGAGGAGCGCGCCAGGATCGCCGCTATGGGAGAAGCGTCTTATGACGAGATGCGCATGCACCACGCGCTGGGATGGTTCAAGACCCACCCGGGCGAGGCGCTGCGGCTGGTAGCGGGGCGGATTGCGGGATTCTGGTTTCCCATCCGGGCGGCCGCGCCATATGGCTTCTGCATTGCCGCCATCACGCTGCTTTCGTTGTGGGGCTGCTGGCGCCTGCTGCGCGACCGGCGCCAGGTTTTCTGGCCGATGCTGGCGATTAGCGTGCTGTATCCGCCGGTTTACTATTTGGTGCGCTTCGATTTGCGCTATCGCTATACCATTCTTTGGGTTTCCATTCTGGCCGCGGGCTACGGCGCGGCGCGGCTTATCGAGGGCTTAGGCTCCTGGCCCAGAGCGCCCGGTAGCGCGCGCGGCTCACGAGCGAGATGGGGAACAGCCGCGCATCGCCGGTGAGGGATGGCATGGCCCGCGCGGCTTCCCGGCGGGTGCCGAACAGGCCGAAAAGCGCCGCGCCGCTGCCGGTCATGAGGGCCGCCGACGCTCCCGCGCGGAGCAAGCGCCGCTTCCAAGCGGCCAGCGCGGGATGCTGGGCGAAGACCACGGATTCGAAATCGTTGACGCCACAGGCGCCGCCGGTTCGCCACGCGCGGTCCTGAAACGCGAAGACCTTGGCCTCCTCCGATGAAGCGGCGAGCAGGGGGCTCAGATCGCGATAGGCCTGCGCGGTGTTGACGTGCACCTCCGGCGCGACTACGATTCCCGCCAGCGGCGGCCCATCCGGCAGGGGAAACAACTCCGTGCCGCGTCCGATTCCCACGGCCGCGCCGCCCAGCAGAAAAAACGGGACGTCGCTGCCCAACTGCTGGCCGATGTGGCTGAGCATGCCGGCCGGCGGGCGGCGCCGCGCCAGGGCCGGCAGGGCCAGCAGCACGGCCGCGGCGTCGCTCGATCCGCCGCCCAACCCCGCGCCCATGGGGATGCGTTTGACGAGCCGCATTTCGAGGCGCCCGGCGATGCCGAGCGCTTCCATCACAGCGTGGGCGGCGCGCACTGCCAGGTTATCGGGAATGGCCAGCGCGTCGCTCATCTCGATGGAAGTTTTGCGCCCCGGCGTGTAGGCGATATCCAACGTGTCCGCCAGCGATACGGTTTGAAAAATGGTGCGCAGCTCGTGAAAGCCATCGGGGCGCTTGCCCAGCACGCGCAAGTCGAGATTGATCTTGGCCAGCGCGCGCACGCGCACCCGCCGCGGCTGGCTCATTTGTCGTACTGCAGCAGAGAGAACACGTCCAGGCCCGGTAGTTTCCGCCGCCCGTTGAGGAAGGTCAATTCGACCACGAAGCCCAATCCGGCCACCGTGCCGCCGGCTTCGGCGACCATGCGGGCGGCGGCCGCAGCGGTGCCGCCGGTGGCCAGCAAGTCGTCGACAATCAGCACGCGGTTGCCGCCATCCAGCGCGTCTTTGTGCATCTGCAGGCTATCGGTGCCGTACTCCAGATCGTACGTGACGGTGACGCACTCGGCGGGCAGCTTCTTGGGTTTGCGCACGGGCACGAAACCGGCGCCCAGCGCGTAAGCCAGCGCGGGGGCGAAGATGAAGCCGCGCGCTTCGATTCCCAGCACCACGTCCACCTGCGTCTCCTGGTAGTGGTACTTCAGCCCGTCGATCACGGCGCGGAAGCCGCAGGCGTCCTTGAGCAGGGTGGTGATGTCGTAGAAGAGAATCCCCGGTTTGGGAAAGTCGGGGACTTCGCGGATCAGTTTTTTCAGATCTTCCATCAGGCCTCGATGCGGAACGACCCGTATTGTTGCACGCCGGCCTCCTGTTCTTCAACTCCGCGCACGTCGCTCCAGCGCGGGCCGGTGTACAGCATGCCGGCCAGTTCGTCGAGCGCGGCCGCATCGCCCACCGCGTAGACCTCCACGCGGCCATCGTCCAGGTTGCGGGCGTAACCTTTCAGCCCCAGGCGCGAGGCGGCGTGCTGCGCGAAATAGCGGTAGCCGACTCCCTGCACGTTTCCGCGGATGAACCAGCGTTTGGCGATTTTCCGCGCCGCCATGGTCATCAGTATACCCGGCACAGGCGGTAATGCCGGAAGGCGCTGCGCCCTCTTGGTATAAAGGACCGCATCGCCGGAGGTTTCGAAGCATGACTTTTCACCGGCTTGCGGCTGGCATTGCTCCAGTCTGGTGGGCGCCAACCGCGGCCGCGCAATCCGCATCCGATTCGGGATGGGAGCGCGATGGCAAGGATCGCTGAACGGCAAGCAGTACCTTGTGATCGCGGCCGGCGGGCACGGCAGGCTGGGCACGAAACAGGGCGACTATGTTCTGGCCTTCGCTCTGCCGTAGATCCTCTGGGGAATCCCAGGGTCGCGACACGGCGGTATGCTCCTCTTAGTGGACACCACGCCGCTCGAAGACCTCTATCGCCGCCGCGGCTCGCGCCGTTTGGCGGAACGGCTGCGCCGCGCCGCGCAGCCTCCGGCGCCGTTCGTGATGAACCCGAGCGAGCCCAAGAATTTTCCGCTGGGGCGCTGGAACTTGTATATCGGCGGGGCCGGACGCACGGTTGCCGGGTATGTGAACCTGGATCTGTTCGCCATACCGGGAGTGGATGTGGCGGCGGACGCCGAGGAGTTGCCGTTTCCGGATGGCTGCTTCGCGCGCGTGGAGTGCGATGCCGTGCTGGAGCACACGCGGCATCCCGAACGGGTGATGGGGGAAATCGAGCGCGTGCTGGCGCCGGGCGGCTACGCTCACCTGGTCACGCCGTTTTGCCATCCGTTCCATGAGTATCCCAAGGATTACCGGCGTTTCACCATCGATGGCTTGAAAGAGATGGCGGGCGGCCTGGAGACCGTAGCGGAAGGCTGGCGGACGGGGCCGACCGCAACCATGCTGGTATTTACCATCGAGTACGCCAAACTGCTGTTGCCGTGGCGGCCCTGGCGGGCGGGCGCGCACTTCGTGCTGGGATGGCTGCTGTTTCCGCTGCGCTATGCGGACCTGGCGCTATTCGGTTCACCGTACCGCGGGCGGATTGGGAACCATTGTTACCTGTGGCTGCGCAAGCCCATCCCTCCGGCACAACCGTTTGGCGCGCCAAGGCAATCTTGCGGCTAATCTTTTGATCGTGAGTGTCCACGGAGGGACAGCCAGGAGGATAATCAAGAGTTCCCAAATACTCATGCTGCCTCTGGAACGTCTATGGGACCAAAGAAGCCGAACGCCCGTCTTGCTGTTGAGCGGCGTACTGGTTCTGATTATCGCCGTGGTGGACTGGTGGACCAAGCCCTATGTTTCGCTGGGTTTTCTCTATTTGTTCCCTATTATGCTGACGGCGGCATTCATGCCCCGATGGTTTGTAGCGCTGCTTGGAACGGGTTGCGCGGTGCTGGCCGAGGTCTTCAGTTCGCTGAATCCATCGTTCGTCCGGTTGGGCTTCGAGACTTTGGCGCTAGTGGGCTGCGGACTGTTTGTCGGGGAACTGATTCGCAATCGGCGCCTCAGCCTGGAGGCCCAGGAACGGCTGAAGGCGTTAGTCGAGACCAGTCCCGCGGCCATCGTTACGGTCGGCGAGCGCGGCTTCATCGAACTTGCCAATCGCGCTGCCTTTGAATTGATGGCTCCCAGAAGCGCATCCCTGGTTGGGGAACCGATCGCGGCCTTTCTTCCCGACCTGCATCACGCGCTGCGCTGGGAAGAAGCGCCGCAGTTCCGCGCTTCGATGCAATGTTTGGGCCGTCGTGGCAACGGCGAGTCTTTCACGGCCGACGTGTGGTTCTCTACGTATAAAGAGGGGACTAGCCCCAAGCTGGCCGCAATTATTGCCGACGTCACGGAAGACTCCGCGGCAGGCGCGTCCAATGCCGATGCATCCGAGGGTCGCGAACAGGCCGCATTGAACAGCCGGGAGACGGACGTATTGCGGCTGTTGGTGCAGGGCATGGCCAACAAGGAAATCGCGGCCCGCATGGAAATTTCGGAAAGCGCCGTCAAGAATACGATCCAGCAACTGTTCGCGAAGACCGGGGTGCGGACTCGCGGCCAACTCGTCCGCGTCGCGCTCGAGCAGTACCGAAGCGCTCTATGATCGCACGCGCGGAGCTACGGTTTCGTGGAACCGTCGGAATCGGTCTTCAGGGCGTCTTTGAATCCACGAATTCCCTCCGCCAATCCCTTCCCTAACTCCGGTAGCTTTTTCGGGCCGAACATCAAGAGAGCGATCCCCAGAATCAAGAGCAGATGCCGGGGCTGGAGCAGGTCTTCAATCATATAGTCCTCTAACACTAGCGGGAGTTTACTGAGGCGATCCTCGTAAGCGCCGGCTCATTCGTAAGAACCTCTATATTTTCAACCTGATAGACTGCCTCAGGTCGATTGGTTTTTGTATTACCCTGTATAAAATATT